>Ga0307509_10002342_pt1 | contig 30818 bp, 39 predicted proteins | sample 10_EM_MG_FD_202245 | JGI IMG/M metagenome (GOLD analysis project Ga0307509, IMG submission 202245) | Populus trichocarpa ectomycorrhiza microbial communities from riparian zone in the Pacific Northwest, United States - 10_EM | ecosystem: Host-associated > Plants > Roots > Unclassified | place...
TTAAAATGAAAAGCCCTATTAAGAAATTGAATGAGGGAGGAGCTCAAATAGACAGGTAATATTAATAGTGATTATAGTTGTAGTTGCCATCATAATTGCCATTGTTGTTCTCATGACGATTGAATTTTGTGGGGTATCGTGGTTGTGCCTGTTGTCTGAGAACTTATTCTCACCGCAAGTAAGATTCTGTAAGGCCTCTTTCTTCTCCGAGCCTCTCAAATATGTTACTCAGTTTCTCTCAACACTATTGGCTAATTCTGCAAAGTACCCTAATGCAAGATCCTGCACTAAATTTCACTCAAAATTCTTGTTTTTAACTTTGAATACCCTTAGTGCGTGTGTGGGGGTACGTGAATGGTGGCCAGTAGATGTTATACTCACTTGAGTATATCAGAAAACCAGGTAGACCTCCACAAAAGAAAAAGCGGAAAAAAGGAGACCAGATTTCCAGTTTTGAGCTTTGGGTATCTTGGTTCATTATGCTTGGTTGAATGCGCTGTGTGGTCTGGTGGTTTGGCTATCGTTGATGCACGATCTGGACTTGTTGCTTGATAAGCATCTCGCGGAGAATTTTTTGGCACTAAGATACGGTATTGTATACCACTCCTTACCTCTGCTCAAATGCTCGGTGTTAGATATCATGGGTTGTTCGCCGAAGCTTCGTCATAAGGTTGTCTTGGCTGTCATTGGCTGCCGGGCTCGCTTGTCTTCTTTGCTCTCTTCTTTTTCCTTTCTTTTCACTTCTCTTTTCTCAACAAGTTCTCTCCCTCAATGATAAACGAATGCAATGAAACTGGTCTTAACACAACTCCTGTTTGGCCTTTAAGCTTTCTCTCGCTCCTGCCTTTGGTAAAGCTCTTTCCATACTTTCTGTGCACCGCAGTGCAACTGGGCTCGAACCGGGTCCCCACAACAGGCAGAACTAGTTGACAACAAGGAATTTTAAAGGAAAAAAAAAGCACAGAGATAAAGCTACTTCTTTTTAATTAAGTACCTTAGGCAAGAGGAGTTAAACGACAAAAAGTGGAATTTTTGGTGAGATTGGTGAGAGTGAAACTAGTGCCAGAATATACTTGTACCAAGTGCCACGCTGAGGGATACTGTAAAGTGTAGATGACTAAGACAAGGTGATAACAGACAAAACAAAGCGATGAGCACAGACTTTGTTTTTTTGCTTGAAGACAATTTTGCAGTACATAAAGTAGACAGTTTAAATAAATGATTTCTACCTCAATCACTATACTACTGGCTGCCTGGAGGCGTGTCATTTCACTTGTAATAATATAATATTAATATCTTGGCAAATATTGGCTCGACACCGATCGGTTGCCACGAAATTCCCGTTCCACAGATGACCCACCTTTAGGCACCTTGCACCGTATCATACCAAGTAGGCGGCCGTGCAAACTCTTCATTCGGCCCACCTCATAGGTTTCGCCTCGCCGGGGATCATTTCTAATACTCGGTAATCGGATAGAATGATATCTGATTAGATTTGAGGATGGTGAATATAGTGGTCTGCTAACACTCTCATCACGAGTCCTCACTCGTGGGCGAGTTTCTGAGAGAGCATATAGGAGGTAGCGGCAAATCATGTTTGCGCATATATAAAATGACGAAGGGAATTAATACGCCATCCTGGCCGGAGAACCCGGTCGTTGGCGTACCGGCGCCCTTACAGGATCAAAATCTTTGTCATGAACTGATGGTTGGGCACGTGTCAACATCAATCGTGCAGTGCATTGTTCTCGGGGTCTTCATATTAACGGAATAATAGACCCCCAATTACAGCCAAGGGCCTCACCAAACCCACCACTACCACGCCCGTCACCCCAGGCATCACGGACGAAGTCCAAACCGTGCCTAAAATTACTTGCCGGTATCGCGGCCTTCACCCTAAGCATGGAGCTAAGTTGTTTCTTTGTTGCGAACACGTAGTAACAGCCCCACGGTCCTGCCCCGTCAGATTCAGCAAGTAACTCTCCGATTTGCGATTTGCGAAACCAAGAGCCTACGGTTTCTTCACACCTCTCGTGGACGCATATACCGTATGATACTATATACATAAGACTGTGCTTGGAACCCCGAATCCCGGAAGGGGAAAGGGGGGTTGACAAAGCGTATGGTGATGCTGAAAAGGAATGGAAAAAAACACCGGACAGGGGACATATAATAATGATAGCTCCTTAAGGTTGAGAAGAGGAAAAAGTGAGAGAAATCCATGTAACTGACCCTGCAAGAGAAAAAATATGGGAAAAAAATGCCAGAGTAAAGAGGCAGAACTCCACAGACGCCGTAAAGAGCAAAGCATGTAGGTTTCTTTATTGCATCTGGACATGATGCCATCACATTACATTTCCACGAACCCAAAACAGGACATATGCGTTTCGGGACTGGTCAAAGTTAATAATAATTTTATAAACTAGGAATCATGGGTTAGGCTTACCACTACCCTTTCCTCTTCTACCAAGGTTGCCTTGCTGTCGTCGAACGAATTCCAACCGGTCTTGTACGAGTTTCGAACCACAGCGGTATAGTGCCCCCCATTTATCGTACCGTAGTGATTACAAACAGCGTATAGATCATAGAGGAAAGGTGGAGTCGTCTCAGCTGTTGGCGGGGGGAGCGTCCGTGGCATCTCGTCGCTAGCTAATGGTGGAGGCATATATCTTGTCAGGTCCAAGTGGCGGAGAGGAATATCAACAAAAGTGTTGAGTTTGTCTCTCCAGGGACCTCTGTTCGTGAAACGCTTGAGGTGGATGATTAGGATGTATGGGAGTCGAGTAATGGTCAGCTTCTTTGTCGCTTTCCGAGCCTTTTTGCACTGTGGACAGTGCCAAGCGTCGTCACCTTCAAGCGTTTCTTCTCTGACAAACTCTTCTAAGCAGTCGCGGAGAGCGAAGTTATTGCTCTTCATAGCAGGTATCGGCAGAGAAAGATACATAAAAGGAGAATAGGTAGTCGATGTTCTCCCGCACGTCAGACATGAAAGCTTACTGCTCAATTGCCCCTGAAACCAATTCACAACAACCGAATAGTTGTGATGGGTATATCGTTGCCATTCTATAGTAGATGCTAGTTGGACTGGTAGCTTCTCCCGACGACGCTCCTCGTCGTCTTTGAGGGGTCTAAATTTCCCGCGATTTGCGTGGGGATTGAGATCCTCGTGCAGCCCGTCCAAAAGAAATTCAAGAAACTCCTGGGCATCCTGCTGGTCATTGTTGCGAAACATCTCGTTCAAGCGGCCGGCCACATCCTGTGAAACAATAAGTTAAGCCTTAATCCCTCGTCAATACCGGAGCTCAAACATACCTTTATGGTAACGGGCGAAATGAAGCTGTAATCACCGCTCCATAGATGCCTGACGATCGCTGCAAATGCCTCGGCCAAAACCCCACGAGACCCTAAGGGATTGTCTTTACTAACATGGCTCTTATAGCTACCGTCTAAGAAGTACCTCGACAGAGGAATGGTCCCGCTCATGCATTGCAAAACAGCATTCATGTAACATGTATTTCCTAAATTCTTAAGCCCGGTGGTCCCAATATTCACTGTGCCCATACCTGTGAATGGAGGGAGTGGTGACTTGCTCGTCACTGCCGGAATTTTAGGGGGTCTCTCAGGAGCCGGGAGTGGAGGTGGAGGTAGGGCTGGGGCTGGGCGTTCGGACACGCCACTATAGCTTTTCCGAGGGACGGCAGGTGGGGGACGGACTGGGGAAGGTGGGGGATTGAACTCAGGATTACGAACGTCAGTAAAACCATGAAAGGGGTGATCGATGATGGTTGGCCTCCTGGTGAAGGATGTCGGGAAGCGATCCTGCTGAGGAGTGGACAAAGATGGGGAAATCATAGATTGCTGTGTATGGGGGGTCGCAGGATAACGTTGGAACTGATCTAATTTAGCAAAGCGTAGTGGCATAGCAGGTATAAGGTCAGAGCTTACGAATTCTTCCACTGTTCGTACGGGTAGTATATCGCTAGACGTTACGATGGATGTACCCCTTCTCCGCTTCTTCACATCTATTTTATCGGCAGATGAAATAACACTCATCGTTACGGGCTCCCACTCCTTCTGTAATCTTTCCATCCACCGCTGCTCCTCTTCGATATCTATTGCGTCGAGTCGTGTAGGCTCCTCGTTCTTCTTATAGCTTTGCCTATTTAGGGGAGGCAGTAGCGATCCTCTTTGCGAATCACGATCCTGTCGTCTCTGAGCTAGAGACTGGACTGAGCTTTTGTCAGGTGGGTTTTCCCCATAGGTGTTTAGCTGGCTGCTTGATCGCTCTATGGATCCGGATCCTCTACCGGGAGGGGCTGAGTGTCTTGCATCTGAACGAGTTATCGTGGGTGCTTCAGGATCAACCACCTTCAATGCTTGCTTTCCAATTAAATTTACCCATGCGTCGAGCCCCCCGATCAGCAAGAGCGGTGGATTTTTGAGTCGTTTTCCAAAAGCATAGTCATCCATTGCGAGGTGTAGGCTCCGTAATGTGATAAGATGTTGATCATTTGTTGATCCACTAAGGAAGCTACTGCTTGAGGTGGACTGGTCATAGTAAACTACAAAATCATAATCATGCCTTCTACTGAACAAGTCCTGTTCCTTGGCGGGCTCAAGGACGAACGTAGCGTCTAGATCATCCCCCGACATGCTATCATCGAATTATGTTAGTAAATCTGCAAATGTGAATGAATGAATGAATGAATGAATGGAAGACCCTACCCCTCACGTAATATAATAGGCTCAACGCAAACTATAGACCGCGTGAATATGTGCCCCTCCATAAACTCATTTCGGGGGCGGACGTCGAGCAGTAGTACAGATACTTTTGATCCCTCGAGATAACTGCAAAGTGTATTGACTGAGATCGTGGTTTCCTTGGGCGCCGCAGGCCGTGGATCAGCGCTCCCCGACCCAACTGGAGCCTGGGCGGGCAAGAGGGGACGAGCAGAGCTTCGATGCGGTGGTATCCCGGTGGGAGATGTGAAACTGGTTGCCGGCGAATATGTTGGAGCTGGAAGCTTGGGCATAGCGTTGACATCCAGTGGTGGCAATTTCGTAGGCATTTCCCTTGGACCGTGGAGGTTTGCAGATGGCGACTGTCTATTACGCTGAGAACTTGAAAGCGTAGTTGGTCGGCCAGATGGCATGGAAAGCTTCTCAAACCGAGCCTCTAAATCCAAGTCATCCGAAGCAGCTTTCGCTGTTTTTGAGCTAGGACCTCCCGTCCCATTGCTATTGCTCGAAGCCGTAGCTTGCAAATCTACAATACCATCAGCAAGCTAAAAAATACCTGTTTAGTAGAAGCTTCGCTCATTACCTAGGAGGGGCCTAGAGGACAGAATGGCAGGCTTGGCCTTGACTACGGGCTTCTTCGATACGGCAGTCACATTTCCGTTATTGCCGGACGAAGGCTTCGCTGCACGCAACTGCGCTTCTGCTTCCAGTTGAGCTTGGGCACTGACAACTCCGGAGATTTTGTTATTTTTCTTGATTTCCTCTTTGACTTTGTCAAACTCGGGCATTTTCTGCACCAACTCCTAGGTAGTGACAAATAATTTAGCCTTGTCGGAAGGGGGACGCCCACTTGGAATTAAATCACCTTTTTCAATGTTTCAAAGTCCTGGTAAAGGCGACCGGCCGCGATTTTGAAAGTAGGAAAATCCTGGCATCTCGGAATAATGTCGGCCACAATTTCGAATGCAAGAAGATAGTCAACGTATGCCGAATCTTGACGTTTAAAACCTAGATGAGCCCTGGCATACTGCCAAGATTGAAAGGCAAGCTCGAGCCATGCTTTAATCTACAGTCCCATTAGTCAAATTTGAGCAAGACAAAATTTCCGTAAGGGTAGAATAATACGTACCGAGCGGTCGCCTGGCCGAAGACCAGCAGTGCGAGCCACAAGGTCATGAACATGGGGATAAACACGCATTGTAGGAGGATCGGGGGCCGGGCGAGAAGGGGGGGAGATGTGGGAGCTCATGACAACGCGGTTGGTGAAGGGGTCTATCTCATCGCCGGCTATGTGAGAGGTGGAAGGGGTGAGGCGAATAGAAGGTTTGGTAAAGCCGGGCAGAAATAGAGCTGCAGATGTGTGGAGGGATGTGGACGGAGGTGGAGTGTGAGTCCGGAGGAGATTAGGTATTCCTGTGATAGCGTCTATCTCCGGTAAAACATGAAAAAAAGAGCCTATCTGTTATTGCATTGGCTGTGAGTGGTGAGGGTGTCGATATGATAGGATACTGTGGGGCGTATCGAAGTTACAAGGAACCTGGCGGGTGCAAAATCAAGGGTTCCTGTTTTCACACCAAAATTCCAGACGGCGATCTGTAATGTCTTGGCGGGGCGCTCTCGGGCGTTGTCACTCGTAAGCACTCGAGATTGAGTTCAAGAGATGCAATGGGACAACAGAAGGGATGTTCTGAGAGGTGAGGAGGAGGGTGAGGAGGAGGGTGAGGAGGAAGCTCCGTTCCAGCACCGCACTACACAGTACAAGAACCGTATGGGTACTGCGCAGTAGGGTACGATAGGGTGCGCATAAACTTATTGGGTAGAATAGAGAATGCGGTGACTTCCTAGCTTCTCACAGCTTGCGCTACGTCGTGACGGCAAATACGCAATCCTTCGCGGTAAAACTTCTTGCCTCGCGCTTCACGCCTGGTGGCTCGGTCGCGGGTGCTTACATAACGGCGGGGTGAGAGGCGTCACCCATACAATGATCTGCGTCAGCTTCCCTCCATCCCAATTTCCATCCCGTTCCATCTGCTGCAGCTGTCAATCCTCCTCGTCTGTCCCCCCCCCCCCGCACCACCATAAGCCACCATTCCCTAATTTACGTACTATAGCTGTTATTGTTTGTGGTAGACCAACTTCTTGAACCAAATCCTTCCCTCAGGACTTTTTATCACCTTTGTTTGGCACTCTTTGTGCTCAGCCTTTTTTCAACGGCAGCCATCGCTTCTATCTTTTCATCGCCCCGTAAAGATACGGTGCCTATGGCGTGGTTTACAGCATCGAACTCGTCTCTTGACGACCAAGTTGAGAAAGCTACTTCTTCGAGTTTGTCCGTATTCTGTTTTTATAAAGCCCTACTTTCTCTTGAGTTCTTCCACCCGCTTACCATTTCGTAGAGAGGATATGGCGCTCAACTTGGAAATCTCCGACGTCATTCGGAGCAAGACGGTTCAGCCAAAAGAAGCTATGCGCTCCTTGCGGAAGCGAATAGGACATCGCAATCCTAATGTTCAGTTAGCAGCTCTGAGTGTGAGATCAAGTTTCCAGTTGGGATCGAGAGGAAGATGGCTCTAATTTAAGAGTCTTACTGACGTATGTCATCATAAAGCTCACAGATACATGCGTCAAAAATGGGGGGTCCCATTTTTTAGCTGAAATTGCCTCACGGGAATTTGTGGACAATCTGGTTTCTCTACTGAAAGCTCCTTACTCACTGGACCCCAAGGTTGAGAGCAAAATACTAGAGCTCATACAAACTTGGGCATCTGCATTCGAAGGGAAGAGCCATCTTTCATATGTCGGGGAGATATATCGGATGCTCAAAAATGAGGGTTTCAACTTCCCACCACCAACCAAGGTTTCTTCATCGTTTGTTGACTCGTCGGCGGTAAGTGGAATCGGGTCCCGATGGTTACCTGAGGCGCCAACTAACGTAAAGGAAAGCCTCCTGACTGGACTGATTCAGATGTCTGTATGCGATGTCGAACCCCTTTCACTTTCACCAACAGGAAGCATCATTGTCGCAATTGCGGAAACGTTTTCTGCGGCGCTTGCTCCTCAAAGTCTATACCTCTCCCTCACATAGGAATAATACAAGCCGTTCGTGTGTGCGATGGATGCCACACTAAATTGACAGAGAAGCGGGTCTTGGGCCCTTCAACGAAACCGCAGTCTCGACCACCTCAAGTGCAGAAGCAAAAACCAAACAACCTTATGCAGCCGAGAAATGCTAGGGTTGAGGATGACGATGATGAAGACCTCAAAATGGCGTTGAAAATGTCATTAGAAGAAGTTAAGGGAAAGGGAAGTGCGGGTTATGTTTCTCAGCAGCAGCTACAAGCTCAGAAGCAAGTTGCCCCACCTCATGTCCCGACATCCACTGTTCAACCTCCTGCTTCAAAGCCATCGGGGGGAAAGACTGGGCCTGACGAGGATGAGGACGAGGAGCTGAAGGCAGCAATCGCTGCGAGTTTGAAGGATATGGAGGAGCAAAAAGCAAAGTCTGCGTGGTCGAACCCGAATGCTGCAGCTAAGTACACTACTTCGGCTTCACAAGCAAACGTTACCCACAGGCCGGATCACGAACTGAGCCCCGCTGAGGCTGAAAATATCAATCTTTTTGCCACCCTTGTTGATCGATTACAATCCCAACCAACCGGGACAATCCTGAGAGAGCCCCAGATCCAGGAGCTCTATGACAGCATTGGGGCTTTAAGGCCAAAATTGGCTCGAACCTTTGGTGAGACCATGAGCAAATATGGTATGGCTTATCAATCCTCACCACACTATGCTGAAACTAATGATTTTTTATTCCAGAGGCTCTATGTGATCTACACGCGAAACTTGGTACAGTTGTACGCTACTATGACCGGATGCTGGAGGAGAGGCTGAGCTACACCTATGGTCGCCATGGGATCGGAGGAGTTTCTTCCCCTGCTCCTTACCAACAACCCCCCTCTTCCAATAGTGCATATCCTGCTCTGCCTTCCGCTGAGGGCTATTACGGAGCTAGCGGGGGTAACACACCAGGAGCTCCACAAAATCCCTATCCCGGCCAGCAGGCAAATTATCAGAATTACTACACGCAGCCTCATGCTTTTGATAAGCAGGGGTCTTCTCTTCACGCTCAGTCACCTGAACCTCATAAGGCTCCTCCGCAAACAGCTTATCAGCAGTATAATGGATACAATGCCCCACCACCATCAGAACCTAGCGCCCCTAGCTCTTCGTTGCATGGCTCCGAACCTCCGGTAAATGCTCCACCCCCACAACAGCAGCAGCAACAGCAGCCACCACAGCAGCCACCGCCGCAGCAGCCACAACAGCACCAGCAACAACAGCCACAATCGCAACTGCAGCCCCAGCAACCTCTGACAGGACCATCCGCTCAGCCTCAAAAAGCCCCTTCACAACAGCATTATCCTCCTCCCCAAAGCCCGGATGCGTCGTACTGGCAGTATCCGAAGAATGGGCAACAGCCTGAATATAATTATTCCTATCCACCTCCTTCACAGCCCCCACAATGGCAGCACGGGCCTAGTACAGGCCCCGGAGGGACTCCATACGGGCACCCTGGTTACGGATACTCGAATACCAGTGAAGCTTCGACCCCAGCGCCTGTGCACAGTCAACCGCAACAACAGCCCAAAGTAGAGGAGCAAAGCTTGATCGATTTGTAGGATACTTGGAGCCGTTCGCATTTTTTTTATAGTGATCCCTTTTGTTTCTTTATTCTCTTACTTTGGGTATTTTGAAGAGGGGTGGGTGGGAGTTCCGTACTGACAATTTGGGTTCTTTGTAATTTACGGAAATGTTATAACTTGAAAAATAATTGATCCGATAATTAGTTTCCCAGTTTTGTAACTATGTGGAGGTTTTCTAACAATTACTTAGCAATCACTTCAGTAAAAGGCCTGAATCACTTTGACCATCTTCTGTTGATACCGTGGAAATCCGAGATTTGTACTCGGAGGAATGTTGAGGAGCCTTCTCGATATACAGATTGCTAGATGCGGGTGAGAGGTAGTGAGGATGATATATAAGCCGGGTAACTACCGAGTTTCCCCCAGAAGCCAGCGGCTCACCCACCACCGTTCCGCCACGGACATCCGCAGGCGCAACACGAAAACACCATCGAAAGTTTAGGATTCCCAATTGGCAACCACCACAACCATGGCAGCTGGTAACTAGTTCCCCTTCCTTGCTTGCTTTCATGTCCAATATCTAACCCGACCCTCAACCAAATCAGAACAAAGGAGGCTGCTCGAGCAGGTTAGTTTTTTAAGCTCTCCCTATCCATCATCCATCTATCCATCGCAGCAGCCTAGCTGACTAACAAACGCTAGCTAATGGGCACACCCAACCAAACCAACTCCTCCGTCCCATTCACCGACCCCTCCGTCTGCCGCAGCTTCTTGGTGGGCACCTGCCCACACGACCTCTTCACGAACACGAAGCAAGACCTAGGCCCGTGCAAGAAGACGCACCTAGAATCCCACAAGGCAGACTACGAGCGCGAACGCGCTAACAAGGCTTCTAAGGATCTCGGCTACGAATATGACTACCAGCGTGACCTGCAGCGCTATATCGACGAATGCAATCGTCGGATCGACGCCGCACAGCGGCGACTGGATAAGACACCAGATGAGATTACGAAGACGAATTCACTGCTGAAAGGAATTGCGGACTTGGATGGGAGCATAAGCTCCGGATTGCAGGAGGTGGAGGTACTTGGTGAGACGGGCGCTATTGGTCGCGCACTGGACGAGTGGCATAAGGTTAAGGTTGCCAAGATGGAGAAAGAGGGGAAGGAGAAGGAGTTGAAATTGCTCAGTGATAGTGCTGGGCCCTCTGGCCATCAGAAGTTGCAGGTTTGTGATGTGTGTGGGGCCTACTTGTCCAGGCTGGATAACGACAGGAGGTTGGCCGATCATTTTTATGGCAAGGTAGGGGAGGTTTCTCTCTTTTGAGTTCTTTTCTCGCTGTTTCTGTTTCTGTCTGTTTTTTTTTATACTAGCTGATCCGCGGTGCGTACGTGATAATAGATGCACCTTGGATACGCGCAGATGAGGGCTACGTTGAAGAGGTTGCAGGAAGAATTGGCAGGAAGGGGACCTCCACAGGGACAACACGGCAGGGACTTCCGCGATAACGATAGGGGCTTTCACGACAGCGGTTACTCGCGAGAACAATCTGGTGGTGGTGGTTACCGTGGTGGCTTTAGGGGTGGTCGTGGGGGTGGCTATCGTGGTGGTAGAAGCGGCGACGGTGGAGGGGGATGGGGTGGTCGTGGGGGAGGAGGCGGTGGGGGTGGATATGGTGGCAGAGGTGGCGGTGGGGGTGGAGGTCATAGGTGGTAAGGTGGATGCACGCACCTTGTTCGTTGAACGTGTTTTTTTCCCCTTAGAATTGTAATACCTGAATTTCCTTTCCTCGCTCTCTACGATGTGGCGCATTAAGGGTGGGTATCTATCTGTTTTACACTTTCTATTTGATCTGTATTTCTTTTTCCTTTTTCCTTTTTTCCTTTTTTCTTCGTATTGTCTTGTTATAATTAAAAGGCGGCGAATCCTTTTAGCAATACAGTCTTTAGGCAGAGGAAGTCTTTGATGTTAACGCAACCAAGTGAACATCCAGAAGATAATGGACGGGTGAGGTAGGAAGGCGAGGGGGGAGCGGGAGGGAGGAACTAAGTGGTAGTAGCTGCGGCGGTGGTGACGACTGGCGATCCGGCTTCTACCTGTTCTGCCCAGGAGGAACCACCGATGGCGGGAGATAGAAGTGCAGGCTTGCCCTTTGCTGCAGTGGTATCAATGGTATCAATGGTGGGGTTTTTTTTCTGGATCTCATTTGCCTCGCGCTTGACCTCCTGCTCAACTTCCCCCTCCTTCTTGGGCTCGTCCTTGTTTACTTCACCTTTCGACCCTTCGGCTCCACCCTTCAGCTCCCCCCCAGGTAATTCCGGCCACTCCTGCGTGGGTGCCACTGCAGCCGTAGCCTTCGCCGGAGAACCTACACCAGCGCGGGGACCCGACGGCGCGCCTCTGGGCGGAGTAGCCGCCGCAACCCCACCATGCGCACCACGCCTAAATCCCGAGGACCGGCTCCTAGGATTATAGTCCTCTTCCGTCTTTGTGGAATCCCACTCCCTGGTCTGCACAGCCTTCAACTTTCTCTGGCGATTCTTCTCCCTCTCGTCACTGCGCAACGTTAGCTCTCCATCCATCATTGGGGAACAGAATTATTAGTAGTAGCGGGGGTAGTGGTGGTGGGGACGCACTCCAATTCTCTGCGATTCCTATCCGCCTCCGCACGTTTCTTACGGTCCGCAAGGCGCTTATGCACGTCTGCCTGTTTGCGGGCTTCCTCGGCAACTTGGAAGGAGCTCTCATCTTCTTCGGCTTTTCGGCGACGCTCGATGAGGCGTTGGTTGTTAAGTTTCACGCGCTCTAGACGGGCGGCGAGTTCGTCTTCGGTGAGTTTTGGCTGGAAGATGGAGGGGCAAGTGTGTTATTTAATGGGTTCTCTTTGGGGAAGGGGGGAGCAGAAGCAGGATTGGGTGTCGTTGGGTAATAAATGCCTTCTTGATACCGCCCGAGAGTGTTCTGTCTACGTTCTTTTTGTTTTCATTTTTCCCGGGATTAGTAACCGTGATGGGCTAGAGGAATGTAAGTGGGTTAAGGTGAGGGGTATATACCTTCTGCGTAGCTTCAGTCCCAGCAGCAGCAGCAGCACCTTCCGCTAGCGCACCCTTTTCGCGGTCGCGAGTTTGGTACTAATAAATGGAGCAAACAAGCATTAGTAGCTGATTATAGAATTTCTGTTCATTAACAGTGCATACATATCCCCTTCCACGGCCTCCCCTTCCGCTACGATTCGAGAAAGCTCTAGGCTCAGTTGGCGCAGTTGGAGGGGGTAGAACTGGCGCCGAGATCTCACTCTCGAAGAGATCATCGTCTTCTCGTGTTTGGGCGAAGTCGTCCATATATTTAGTTGCGGGTTGTTTTCTTGTTCGTATGATACCAGGGAGAAGGGGTCGCAGGTTGCGTTGTAGGTTACCGGTGTTCAGTGGTTAATAGGTATGATAATGTTTCAGGAATGGTAGTGGAGGTCACAGAGGAGCAAGGGCGTGGGATTCCGGGGGCAGGATCGTCCTCATTCAAACTTTGGAGGGAGTTGCCCCGCCTTCCCCCCGCCGTCTATGATAGGTGCTTGACCTATCCGTTACCCTACGATGCCAAGATCCGCACCTAACTTTCATGGACGCTGGTGGTACGACATGCTCAAGTATACCGTATCTGACCTGCTTTGATATACCGGTATTATTTAAGAGGCTTGTGATCTTTGTACCCATTTCCTGGTATGATACTGGAGTGATAATATAACAGTGCAGAGTTTATATGAGCTGCATGGCGAGGCATAAACCAAGAAAGTGATTAAATAAACAGTAGAAAAAGAGAAAAAGGAGAAGGAAAAAAAAACAGAACGCCTTCCTCTCCCTCCGCCCAGAGAAATTGGGTTACTCATGGGTTGCCATTTGCACATCATTAAATAGGCTCTACTCGAGTAGAAGTCTTGATGGAGTGAGAGGGAAATAGGTAAAGCGGAACTCGCTATCAATAACTCCTTCTGTTCCGACTCCTGGCAAGACCCAGTCCCAACGGTTTTTATTAAACTTATTCCCAGTCCTCCTCCTCACTGCTTCCATCGTCTCCCTCTACATCCTCGCTGTCTTCCTCTTCCTCTTCCTCTTCCTCGTCCCCGTCCTCGTCCCCATCCTCATCCTCTCTATCATCGTCCTCGGTAGCCTGAGTGGCCCCACTGGCTTTTAGAGCCTTTTGCAGAAAATGAAGTCAGTGTGTGCCTGCGAATGATATTGGAAAAATGGCTTGCTACCTTTGTTGCTGGAGGACTGCTAGCAGCTTGACTTGGGGTCTTAGAAGCGGCTCCGGAGACAACATCGTAACTTGATTCGCTGTCAGGTTGAGAGGTGCGGTCGATTGAACTCTTGGGCTTGAGATGCTCCTCCTTAGGAATTAGTGTTTCTGTCGACGCCGCGGTTGCAGCCACTGCTGCAGCAGATTTAGGATTATTTGTGGGGGGCTTTTCCGCATCAGAGTCGTCATCTTCATCCCAGCCGACTTCCTCTTCGTCAAGCGTGGCTCCTAAAGTTGTTAGCAATAATACATCGATCTCGAGCAACGCCTCAGAATACCCTTCAAAAGCTCCTTTCGCTTCTGTTCTTCCATATCTAGTTCATTTCTTAAAAAGTAATACCTGGCCCAAAAATCTGAATACTGGACTGCATCGGGGACGAGCTTCTCCATAGTATTTCGAAGTTCTGGGTACCTTTCCAGATCCGCCACAATCTGGTTGGTCTTTTTCTCCGCACTGAAATCTTTAACCCAAACTTTAAAACTGTCAGTGTCTGACCCTGTCTTAAAGAGCTCATGATTGCTGTGCAGCAGATGAAGTTGAGCGTCAAGTCTCGTAGTGCTAAATTTCCTCCATCAGCCGGGTATCTCATGATGGCCCTAGGAGGCATACTAGATTTGCCTCTTCCCTTCATCCATCCCTTTAGCTTCAAATACCACTTCACGAGATCCATCCGCCCCGACCTTCTCCTCAGGAGGGGCGATCGTAACTGCATCACGCAAAAAACTTCCAATATTTGACCCGAACTTGAGCAAATATTCATCAGCTCTCGCCTCCGCAGCTTCGAGTTCTGAAATCCTTTGAACAGCACCCTTTTTCAATTTAGAGAGTAACCCTTCTCCCTGAGGTTTACCATTCTCCTTTTCTTTATCCCCCTCAGCAGCTTCGGCCCCTGCTTTGGAAGTCTCCCCTTCCTGCTTTTGCGCATCCTCGGGTAGCGGATCGAGCGTGAATTGAGGCAGCGCCTGGGTAATTGAGAGTGAACGGGTACGACTCGCGATATTGGTCCGTAAATCGCTGAATCCTTTCGTGGCTTGCCCCGAAACTGTAGCATATTCCTTCTTTGAGGATTCGTAGTATGACTCACCCTGTCCCCCACACAATCCTTAGTTAGCTTCTCGGTGCCTATCTACACCATGAAATTGTCATCGAGCAAAACCCGCACCTGCTTCCGCACAGTCCCCAAGAAAGAACCCAACCTCGACCCCCAAGGAGACCCAGAAACAACTTTGTATGCCTCTCGGAATTCGTCATTGAGCGTCTCACTCGGCTTCTCTGCATCCTTGCCCTTGCTATGCTCCTCTGGTGCGAGGATTTCCTCCTGGATATGGTCGTATGCTATTTCCATGATGTATTAAGGTTCCCGCGGGGTCTGCCGTTATTTGATGTTTCTTTGGGGAATATTTGGTTTCGATGGCTGGTGTGTGGGAGGCTTTGTTGCTGCGAAGGACGGATCAGGAACGCCCTCTAGGAAGACACGGGTACCGGTACCCTGACATATGAGGGGGTTATGCACCGTGCCGTGCACCACCGGTATCATAATATTATGGCATGATAAGTGCCTGATGCAGCATGTCTTGGCAGCATTTCTATTCCCCGCGGTTCACGGACTTCATTTCACCACCAAGCCAAGGGTTTGTCAAGGTGGAAGACACCCAGGCCATTCGCCGCTATTGTAGTGCGACGAGATCACGAATTGGCCACCATACGGCACGGGTCCCTTATGTTCGTTTTCATCCCTTGTCACTCTAACACTGAGCTAATACCAAGATGTGTACAAAATTACAATTAACAACAAACTGTTATCCCGGCAAATTCTTATGTTTCATAAATAAACATAAACCGTTTGCTTTTCTCTAAGAAGAGCCTCCATTCGGGCTGATTTTCCCTACATCTATCCTTCGCAAAAAACGAACATCATGAAAGAAATTACATGCGATTTTATAACAAGCGTTCAGGCACGATATACTATTTCCACACGTTTGCGAAAACGTCATCATCTCCTCCGAAACCTCCTTGCTTTCCAGAGGTATTAGCACCTGCGCCAGTGCCAGTATTAGCCCCAGCTCCATTTGCACTAGAACTAAACGCGCCCCACTCGTCTTCCTCATTCCTGACAGTCCCAAAATCACTAGCTCCAGTGGTTGAGGCAAGAGTGCCTAACATGGCCGGAGTTGATGTTGTAGGCGAGCTCCATATGTTATTCGATGGAGTTGCAGTTGGGGTAGATGTACCCCAAGCAGGCTCGTTGGTGGTAACAGTTGAGGTGGCCGGAGCTGGTGTCGCCCAAGCATTGCTACCAAATGAGAAGGCGGAAACGGCCGGCTTGGTGGCGGCAGGAGAAAATGAACTGGTCGCCCTCACCGGGGATTGGGTTACGGGAGCGGAAGGAGTAGACGAAAAATCAAAAAGATCCTCAAGGCCGGAACGAGCAGAGACGGTAGGCGTAGGTTTTTTACCAGCGGCCGTGCTGGAACTGGGGGATCCGAAAAAGCCTCCAGTTGATGTCGGCGATATCTGGGAGCCCGCTGAAGATTTCATCATTCCAGCTGTGAGGTTAGCGAACGGGGATAGCTTTGGTGGTGGTGGAGCGGTTGGTTGGGTTGATATGGAGGTTGTAGTGGGCTGCGACCCAAACCCAAACCCACCAAAAGCGTCGCTTAGCTCCCCCAGACCGGAGGAAGGGGTCTGCAACTGCTGAGATGAAGCTATTGGGGGGTTGCCAAAGTGTTGAGGGCGGGGTTGGGGCTTGGAAGCATAAAGGGACAGAATTGATCTATTGAGATCAGGGCGCGAGGATGAGGTATTAGAGACCGGATTAGAGTTTACTGAAGCAGGCCGTGGCGCTGGGGTAGGAGCGGCCGCCAAGAAGTCCAGACCAAGGAGTGAATCAGCGGGCTTGGTCGATTTCGGTGGTGCGGGGGAGGCTTTTGGGGGCAGCTGGCCCCTAGACGCCGGCGGTACCGAATTGGACCGGGAGGGTTCTTGGGGCGAAGCACTATCATCGTCGAAGAGATTGACATTTTGTCGTCTTGCCGGTTGTTGAGGCGAGGCAGGTGTTTGCCGATTCTCGAGCTTTTGCTGAACTACCTTCAGGGGCTGAGAAGTTAGTATGTTTAGGTGGTCAGGGGGTGAGGTTTCCTACTAAGCTGTCCTCTTCTCCAGAATCTTCGAGTGTTGCCGGGTCGGGAATCCCCCCTTCCATAACCCATCGCTTGGACTCGTACTTTGTGCGAACAAAATTCTCAATTTTCCTAGAGAAATTAGTTGGACGATCTCGGGGGAAAAAGCGGTGCGAGCATACGTTTCCGAAGGGACATGCCCCGGCGCAAGATTGGCTTCCCAGTACCTACTGCATGTGTGAGCAGGATCGATCAATTGTACTATAAAGGAGAGAGGCTGACTTATTGGCTCTTGAATTCCCCCACTTCAACATACTTTGGAGTTGCTCATCTGTCCAACTATCAAGATCTACGGACTTGACTGGAAGAGCGGTAAGATGAGCAAACGATCGCCGGTGATCATGCGGAAGGGCTGCACCTACCTCGACTAATATGTGTTCCCATTCCACGATGGATACCGGAACACCTGGAGCAGTTAACACCTGCACCGTTTTGGGGAGCTCCTCATCACGTACCTGATGCAGATAAAAACACCCAGGTTCCAGCTTGCCCATCTTGGGAGCTTGTTTCTCTTGCAATCAGCACAAACCTTGTTCCCAGGAAGCTTCAGAAGCGACTTGATCACTTGCTGGTTTTGCGCTGCCTTGTCGGCAGCAGGGTTAGGACGGCGGGACATGAGGATCGGCGAATGCTGCTGCGGGAGGATTAATAAGGGGCCAGTGAGAGGGGTCGTCAGTTGGTGGTTTTAGATGGGTTGTTGCGCTGCGAGAAAAGAGAAAACGTTCTCAGATGTGGGGGGGGGTCGGGGAGAGTGCCCTCGTTCCTTGTGCTCGGTAGGAAATGAGTGTGGGTGATTCCGTTAGGCTGAGTTAGTCAGCGAATCCAAGGGTTGGCCCGAATGGCTGATGCTAGCGCTGCAAAGATCCATGTTTAGGAGAATCGTAGTTGAGTAATGCTTTACTAAGCCCTCTCTTGTGAGAGAAAAATAGTATGATACGGCCCAGGGCACAGCTATCCGGATCACGATTATCCGGATAGCTCGCTGTCCCGTATGAGCTTCTATCATGTCGAAGCATGTCCTGTTGCTACGGATCACCTGCCGCACTCGAGTAGGGGACAGCTTCTTCGGATTCTGGCCATCCCGGAAAGCGGGGCGCGAGTGAGCGAGTACCGTACAAGTGGGCTGCTGGTATTGGATAAGCGTTTGTCCTGTGCGTCAATTATTGTATGAGTGAGACGGTCATATAAGTGCTTATTCCTAGCTACTGCACACTGCTCGAGGGGTTATCGACTCGAGGGGTGCCTATCGTGTTGCCTGGTATAATGCGAGGCTATGAAAGTGAACTTCATGCTCTACCCAGATCGGTTTTGACCTTTACTTAGTATAAATATAAGGAATTAATACCCACTGAGAAGATTGTTACCGGCAGCACCGCATTCGGGTAATCTACCGCAGCCCACCGGTACTGGACGAGTACTCCCACAGCTCTCGGATAGGATAATTGGGAATTGTGACGTGGGTGCTTTCATGGGAAAAATAACGCCAGGTTGTGGAAATGACTTTGTTACTCGTCCTCCAATGCTCGTATATGCTCCGGTACGACGCTGAGACAGAAGAGAACCAGGCAAAAATATTTCCAAAAGGCCGAAAGGATCAAAACGAGCCAGATCTGATTTCAGCAGGCCATACCGGTACCATCCAGAATGATTATCCGGGGTTCGGCGCTCTGGAATTCGAGAAGGTTGTTTATCAATGGAATTTGATTGGTTACCTGGAACGCCCTAAACCACTTTGAGATAGTATGTGACCACACTACCGCAGTCAGCTACCGGTATGCCTTAAGGTCCTTTATTTTATTTTATTCGCGTTTTCTCCTATATACCCGTAGGGTCTCCTTGTCACTAGGCCCACTCCTTCCTCTCCTCTCACCCTCCATCGACCGTTAACCCAGCACTTCTCTCTTCGCTACTCCTTCTAACATCTTCTCGCCCTAAGGTATGCTTTTTTAAGTGCCCTTGCCCTCCCATCATCTAGAGGACTCAAAGGGGGAATTGTTGAATTGCTTTCCTTTTTATACTTTCAACCTCTCTGTTGCTTTGGGGATAGCATCTAACCTTGCATAATTATTCTCGATAGATTCTCTTCAAATCCTCCACGATGTCTGCTGAACACGAATACACCTTTGCCGATGTTAAGGAACATCAATCGAAGAAGGTTCCTTGATTTTCTTGCCTTGTCATCTGCCTGCTCCTGTCCCCCCGGAGGACCCTCAATTGAACGTAGCTCGCATGGCCTTACTGACTCCTTTCTTCAACAGGATCTCTGGCTCGTTGTCCATGATAAAGTCTACTCTTGTGGGGAGTTTATTGACGAGCACCCGTATGTGCCTTAGCTATCCGCCTCCCCTGACATTCTGGCTCACCACTAATCTACCAACGCAGGGGTGGGGAAGAAGTCCTGATGGATGTGGCCGGACAGGATGCTACCCTAGCCTTCGAGGTACCTCCCTTTGATTATCCTTCATATGTCTACAGCATAGTTACCCGAGGCTTGTGAATGTAGGATGTCGGACATTCGGACGAGGCTCGCGAAATTCTCAATGGATTGTTGGTTGGCACACTCAAGAGAACCGTATGCTTACCAAGCCTTTTGTTATGCGCCGGCAATTGCGAGAGTCCTTGGTTTTTAGCTGACTTTAACCCCTTATAGGCATCCGACCCGAAGCCTCCTGTTGCCTCTCCAGGTCCCACCTCTCAGACCCAGGGCAACGATGCCGGAACGTGAGTTATTCCAGACTGTTTTTTTCCTTTTTCTTTCCTTTTTTTTTTTTGAAATACCCGGAGTTTCCATTATAAGAGTATTCTATAAATATGTCTTCTCGAGTGTTTGCTAACAGAAGTCGTGGATAGTACGCTCTATGCTTTCTTCTTTGTAGCTGCTCTTGTTGCGTTTGGGGCATATAAGATGTACGCTTAAGTAGTCTATCGTAGCTAGAATGGTACGGGAACGGTAAACAAAATTTGGGGGTTATAATATGGTCTCTTTTTCTTTTGATTTGTGAATGGTGTTCTCTGGGTCAATGATAGTGGGGGGTGGGGGAGATGTGCCTAAAGCTTCGGAAGCAATCGTGGCAATAGATATAAAATTTTTCACACGATGGGGTCCACGCTGTGTTCCCATTTGGAGTGCCGTTAGTCTTATTGATGGGTGAAGTGCAATTTTGATGCTCGTCCAGTATCTACTCGTCAAGAGGGAATATTGCCTTCGAGACAAGTACGGGGCAGGTAGGTTGGATGCTATGGTAAGTTGGCTTTGGTGGTTCGATGAGATCCATGTTATAATAAGTGGCAAGCTCATCACAGAACTTAGCAAGCAAAAAGCCCGGTACGGGATGACTGGCTGGCGGTCGCTGTTCATGATAATGTAAAACTGAAGGCGGGGACTAGATGACTGTAGGAGCGCAGAGGCTGGCATACGGCGGGATTGAAAACTACGAAAGTTGGTGATACAGGAACGAACGAAGAGGACATGCTGAAATCCGTAGTGTGGGTAGAATGAGGTTTGGTAGGATGATTCTCGTCGGGTGAATATTGGGCATTGGTCGGGTGGTTGCGGCTATAGTCCATCCGCCCGTCCATCTAGAATCCTGAATTGCGAAAATGTAGGTAGGTGTTACCAGCCTCCAGCACAACGTCGCGGCACAAACTAGAAGCAGGGGCGTCGAAGGGAGGGAGAATTGAAAGGTGTCTGGGAAGGGATTGGAAGGAGCGGTAGACAAGGGGAAGGGGGGGAGGGGGTACTTGTAGTCCAGCAAGGTCGAGGTGAAGATATCTCTATTGGAGGTAGATGCGGTTCTGAGCCAACCGGATTACTGGGATTTGACTCTGGGTGCAAAATTGCAAAGTCCCTACTATGGGAGAGGGAGTCGAGGGAGTTTATTACTGTCGCGGGGGAAGGGTACGGTGTCGGGATTGGTGTCATCAGTCGCTGTCGCCATCCTATCTGGTCGCGCAAGAGGCGAACCGGGAACGATGGGGCGATAGACTTAGGACTTTGGGGGAGGTGGGGGGGCAGAGCCGGCCATATACTACCCTAGCAGCCATCGGGTGGTGAAAGTGACTAGAGTGAGAAAAAAGTTGTAAATAATAATAATACATACATGATTGAAGATAGAGGGCAGTGCAGGAAGTTAGTTGGCTAGCTAGCTATAATGAATAGACGGAGTGACATTCAGAGGGACGGACGGGTGAGCAGACTGACAGATGGTGAGCTAGTGGCAGGTGGCTGGGTACTCGAGTAAAGGTGAAGTAGCACGAAGTCCACACAAGTGGCTAGAACCGGGGAATTGGAAGGAGAGGGAGAAAAGTAGGAGGTAAGCTAGCAAGGAGCTAATTTGGTAAAGGACGTTTAAGACTATGGTTATAATGGAGAGATAGAGCGAAACCAAGACAAAGAGGCTAAAACACCCAAAGACAAGAGGACAGGAGGGCAGAGAGGATGTTAAAGAGAAAGAGAGGGAAAAAAATCAAAAACGCCGTCCTTTCATTCAATCCGATTGCGAACCATGAGCACTTTGATATTTCTTGATTATTGCCTGCCAGAGGGTGGAGGGCTTTTGGTCTTGCTTTTTTGCTTTTCTCTTCCTCCCTTGTTTCCAACGTGCCTAGGGCAAGGATGAACTTGAGGGGCAGGGGAAAGAGATAGAGGCTAAAACTGAAACCGAAGGAAGGGAGAAATGTGAACAGAAAGCAAGAATGGAAAGTAGAGATGGGTTGCCATTGTTCCCCCCCCCCCTCCGAGCCTGCTACTAAAGATAGGTATAGAAGTAGAATGATGGAAACGGAAAGATCCAGTGGGGACAAGGAGAGAAAAAAATAGGCAAGAAAGTTATGATATCAGAAGCGGATGAACAACATGGGAGACAAAGGGAAGCTAGAAAGTAACAAAGAAAGCATGGGATCAAAGAAAAAGAACAATGCAGTGGAGCAAGCAATGGTTTCCCAGAGTATGGGAAGTATTAACAACTCTAGCGAGGCCGATTTAGAATAAGTAGCGGGCTAGGGTCATGTCAAAAAGCTTGCTGTAATGTAATTTCTCCCGATGGGTTTCAAGCTTTCTTTGTGGCGATTTTCGCTTTTTTCGTTTCCAGCAAGGTATGGGTTAGGTTTAGAGGGATCCACTCTCCTTGAACACGAGATGCTGTTCGTAAAATTGGAGCATCTGGGAAAGAGTATAAGTAGGAGGTCCCATGGAGCTGTTTGTAGGGATTGGGAACTTACAATCTGCGGGCATTTTCTATAAACTGTTCCGATCTCGTGTTGGGACTTCCTGCCGTTCTTCCTGCGGGATTGATTAGGGCAAGCTTTGAGTTATGGTTCTTACAGAGAAAATTACCATTGCACATAGCACACAAGACCCTTTTCAGTCTTTTCAATTGTGTCAATGCAAGTAATCTCCAGCTCCCAGCTTCCCTTTGGAGGGTTCCAAGCATCGCCATCGACGGGGGAGGAATCGTTGCCATTTTTGTTGGTAGCGGCGGGAGTGGAGGTTTTGGCTCTCTTTACGGATTTGGAGGCTGCGGGGGTCGAACCGAGCGAAGTTCTGCTTCTCTTACCTTTAAGAGCAGGGGAAGATTCGAAAGTTGGACGTCCACCGATCGATGTGTAATACTGTTGCAGAATCTCTTTCGCGCCTCTACTCGGGGGCAGGAAATATTAGAGGAGAGAAGAACGAAGAGAAAGGAAAAGCGACAGAGGATAAGCATACTCGCAGTTTTCTTCGGGCTCCCAAGTCATATCAGACTTGCGCTCGTAGCCCTTCCACTTGACAAGTAGGAACAATTGCTGCATTTGAGTTAGAAAAATATCATACCATGAATTTGCTAACAAAGAAAATACTTGGCCCTCATAGCGGTGACTCTTGATCCCCTCGACAATGTATTCCTCTTCGTCTTCGGCAGCTTCAGCAGCTTCAGCAGCAACCTCTGCATCATCACTTGCGACACTAGCGACATCAACGTCATTGGTAGTAGCTTTGGCAGCGATGATATCACCATCGCTGTCTGAATCAGAGGTAACAATTTGGGGAGGCATGATAGGTAAAGAAAGAAATCGGTCAACAATCAATCGCAAAATGGTTGCGGTTGTGTGGTTGTTGTTGCGAGGTCGTGGTGTTTGTCGCGAGAGGTGAAGGAGGAGAAACCGGAGGAAGAAATAGTTTGGTAGTAGGAGAAAAGAAAATGTGTGGTGGGAGGGAGTGTGGGCGTGGACGTGACGAGAGTCAGACGGTGGTGGTGGTGGTGGTTGGAGTAGGGTAGGGAAACAACGCGAGGAGACGTGACGCGGTTCAAATTTACAGTTAGGGAGCGGGTAAAAGGGTAGGCCTTCAGCCACATTACCATTGCGGCGGAGTGGAACCGAGCACGGCTGGTGAGGTGAAAGACAGAGGGAGAAGAACCTGTGCAAGTTGCAACAGGGATCATATGGTACATGAACTGCAGTGCTAAAGCCGGGTAACGTGAAAATAAAAGGGGAATATGTTTTCATAATAATTGTGATAAAAGTAAAAATGAAAATAAAAATGAAAATAGAGTTGGAAATAAAAAGAGAAAAGGAAAAGGGAATAAAAAAGAAAAAAAGGAAGAAAAAAAAGAGGAACAAGATTGAAATGAGGAAATTGGAATTGAACATATTAAGGAATTAAATAAGTTAAAGAATTAAAAAGGTGTCAAAGTTAAAAATTAAAAAAAGGGTTAGGTTTTATAAGAAGCCGCTAGGGTTAAACTTTTTTTGATTGTCGAGTAGGAATAGGATAAAAGTAAAGCAATAGGAAAAATAGTTAGACAATAGCAAATCTCTAAGAAGGGCGATGGCTAGAGTTGTAGGTTTTGATTATAGAAGAAAATGTGGTACAAAATTTGGAAGAACAATTAAGATGGGTAGTGCCAGGGGGCTTACATCAGCAAAAAAAGGGTTTGCTCCGGACGGATAGGCATTGCGTCCGGACGCAGGAAATCCGTCTGGAGCATCCAGTGGGCCCAGCCCGCCCTCAGATGGCCCCAGCACAGTGGTTGCATCCTAGTCCGTTGGGTGCAATACAACTCGCATCCTGTCCGCCCAGTGCACCTGGATGGTCCATTTCACACCCTAATCTCTGGAAGAACACCAAGGTAAGTGACCAATAGGGGTCCGCAGTGGGGAACTCTTCTGGCCCCTGATGGCCTTTACTTACAACAGACTACTTTATTACCAGGTAAAGGCTGTTCAGACGAAAAAGGATCCAAACATAGGATGACTAACCATCTATTGTCCCGGTAACGAACCAAAATATACCCCTTATTTGATCTCTGCTAACAACTCTCGCAAAAGGTTTCTAAGTTCTTCCCACCTCCTAACAGGCTTCATGATGGAATCAGTGGAACTATTGAATATTATCAACCTTCGGAGAGGGCCATGCTCTTCCATCCAGGTTGACACTATTCATTACCCCTATGCGAGCGGGTTCCAATGAGGCCCTTCCTGACTCTAGCGGATTGTAATGAGGCCCAGCTTGACTCTAGCGGACATCGGCCAGACCCCTGTGAGGTATCTGCCTTTTTCTTCCTGCTGACCTCTTTAGCCATGCGGACGCTTCGAGGCCTATACTATTCGATTACCCTCGACCGGCGGACTGCAATGAGACCCTTCCCGAGTCTGGCGGACATCTGCCCCCTGAGGTATCTGCCTTTTTCACCCAGCTGACCTCTATAGCTATGTGGACGCTTCAAGACCTATACCATTCGATTCCCCTCACCGAGGAGAATCCAACGCACTCTGTCCGGACACTGTCCGACTGCTAGTTTAAGGGTTATCCATACTTTTGTACTTTAGTTCTCCGGGCATGTACTTTCAAATTGTTAGCTATAGAGTCCTTCTGTTTTCTAGACTAGCTTTAATAAATATATACCGATTTTACTATCTAAATGACTCAAATAAGTAAATATGAGTAATACGGGATGGATCTTTCCAGACAATTTGGATATTCTCCACAGTTTTCACTAACTCATTCAAGGTCCTTGCAGGTAGAGTTGTTGACTTAGGAGGTATCCGATGATAGCTAGTTACACCTGAGTACTTCCACTCGTCTACTATCCTATCAGGTTGCGTCTGGAGAACATTTCTGCATCCGGTACCTTCTGAGTCCTTGGTTACGTCTGGTGCGTCAGGGCGGCATGGACCCTTGTCCACAAGCACCCTCCAAAACAGCAGACACCCAGGACGCGAGTTTACGTTCTATGCGCCTGGACCGCCGGACGCACAGGGAGTACGGGGTGCGTCTGGGTGTAACCTGTTTTTTTTGCTGATGTAACCATGGACGGTGATTTGATTAGAGAGGCGCAATATAATAGTAGATGAGGGTAGCGATAAAGATTAACAAGTATGGTTCCGGAAGACTATACTCTGTACTAACCTTGTAACAAAAAAATATGACAATTTTGCATGTTACGCCAAGTGTAATGCTATGAACTATCATATTTCTGAAACTGGTAGGGTTTGAAACCTACCACTCAAATTCAAATTATATAAGAAAGTATTAAATAAACTGAAAGCCTCATAGACAGAGATTAATTGCATATGTTATTCAGAAAGCAAAGAGTTAATATTATACATGTAATACAGATTCAGATATTCGCCAATAAGAAGAGTATGTAGTAAATACATGCTTTTTAAAACCATCAGATCCATAAACCAGATTATTCTGGTAAGCTTTGATCATTCTAAAAACATGTTGGTAGTATGACAGACGTACAAATTAATTTGTTTGGAATCTGTACCAAAGCTTCAGGGACAATTCGTACCAGTACTGCATAGCTGTATACACAATTTGCTCATAGATACACCTTTGCACTCCTCCAGAAATATTCTATAAAATTTAACTCACAATGAAAAGATGGGTAGAACATTACTAAATGGCCAGCAGCCTTTAAAGTTTCCTGCAATTCTCCTTTTTGAGCCTTGAAGTCGGGTTGTGATTAAAGTAGAGCTGGAGTACAGCAATCAGAATTGCTTGCATACCTGGATGATGACTTTGGCTTCCATTGTTCAGGCTTGTCTCCGGGAATCGTACATTGTGTCAGAGGGTTTCACATTTGTAGGCCAAAGACCATATTCTGCCAGAACCAGTTTAAGGCCAATTAATAGACAGTGTGATAGTGTCATCTTTTGAGGTTGAATCGTTGTAGCATCATCGGGTTTCATAAACTATCTATCAGACATAGTATATGTGTTTTTGTGCTGAGGTATAAGATTCATATTTCCAGATGGAAGAGCATCGGAGGCTTATTTTTGGCTGTGTTTGGCATTGTCAAAGGCAAAGAACCTTTGACATCCATGGAATGATTTTTCAAATAGTTGCAGGACCTTGTCTGTAAGGTGTTTTAATATAAGCTCACACATTCACCAGATATCCCCACTATATTTCAGTATTTTGTTGGCTTCAGCAGCTCTAAGTTGACTGATTGACGCCAGATAGTCTGAGACATGTAGCGCCTGTCCACCTCCCTTCCATTGTATTGTAGCCTGATACTCCTGTATTCAAATTGTCCTTTGTTCATAGTTCGAGTTGAAAGGCGACTCATCAGTTAGGCGCACGGACTCCCTGTAAGGATTTACAAGTCAGAGTTACCCTACCTTGATATGCACGAACTTCGAAGGAAAACGATAATACCTCTCTCCAGCCCTGGCGTTGGGACGGTGCGTCATCACTGGCCACCTGGGTAGGTGTGTCCCAACACCAAAGACGACTATCAATAGAACACATCTTATAACACTGGATATGGCGTGGCCGTCCGTCCGACCGGATCCTGTTCACAGGATCTATGAGGGGCGACCTTCGGGTACCATATGCAGGTGGAAGCAGGTGGATTGGATGACAGCGCATAAGGTTACAAACACTTGAAGACACATAGTTGGAAGAGTGGGTCGAAGGTAACGGGACGAATTGCACGAAAGTTAGTACCCTCGTACCTACAAAGACGTGTAGAGTATGAAGGAGGTAACTATGCCCAGTAAGTGGATCGGGTGCATCCACAAAGGACAGGTTGGTAAAAGATGGAGTCCAAGGGAAAAAGCCCATAGGTAGGATCCCGAGGATAAGTCGTTTAATGTCAGAAGACCAGAATACGACATGCAGGTGCATGTCGAATTCTCGACGAAACCAACCAAGGAAGATTGGCCATCTTCTGGCCAGCGAGTTAGAATACCCTCAGTGAGCACAGGGGCAAGATAATTCGTAACCATCATTGTCAACGGATAAACGGATGAGCTGACACCTGACGTGGTCTCCACACGATCAGGAATAACGGAAGTGCAGACCGATAAGTTGGCCATGGGAGCAAAAGGTGTGGTAGAGGGTTTTCAGGGTCTACACGTGTTCGCACTCAGGTGAAGTTCGCACAATTATGGACAAGATACTTAGTCAGTATAGAGTTAGCATGTATACCACGATTGCTCAGACGCGGAATATAAATATCGATGCATCTTCGCTGCTACTAGAGACAACAAGCACGCAGAAGTGATTTTATATCAATATAATAAGTTTCTACATTTTATTCTTACCAATACTTCGACTATCCATACTGAAGCATCCCTTATATCTAGCCTCCATTACTCGTGTCTCCTGAATGAGTTCTTCGATATAATAACGACAAAGGTCCTAGCAGTGAGAATACCTTACGCCGAAGCAACCCCACGAACAGTATATTCATATTTCTCATCGTTACTGAGACGAATGTTTGGGAGAGACACTTATACTCCCTAACCTGATATCCTTTTCAAACCAAGACCATTGAGGGCGACCTTAATAAACCAAGACCTCAGCTCCACCGAAGAACTTGAATTACGGACACTAGAACCCTACCACGAATCATATTTCTGGTGGATAAACCAAGAAAGAATTGTCAGAAGTGAAGATATTGCCGCACAAGATCGATACCAGCATGGTGAAATCTTCATCTATCATACCCCCTCGGAGAAATCAAACCCGATCTGGTGCACGGAGTGTCCAACTAATAACCAGCGTTCGAGTCAGGACTTTGAAGTACTGGACATGTGGGGAGGAAACAAAAGCTAAGTTTCCCATTAAGAAGTCGAAAAGATGGCTTCTGACCCAAAGGCGCCCGAGGACACGGAATGGCAACAGGGAGAAGGAGGAGGACAAGACAAATTGTCACAGGACACAGCACCGAGGATGGAGACCGACAGCACACGATTAGCCCGGTCGTACTCTGGGGGTGCTGCTGCCCGGTCCCTAAGCCTCTCAATCGGCTTCTTAGTTAAGGAACGAAAGAGACAGACCAGCGGCTCGAAAAGCCCTGCTCCTACCAGCGACCCTGTCATGATAGGTCAGATCGAACGCTGGGATAGAATTCTAGGCCGATTTGATCCACATCTCAAAGAAAGCAGAGATGCACGGCATCTGTCTATCAGCTCCCTACCAACTGAGGTGGTACTCATGGCCCAGGAACTGCTAAAAGTCAAAACGCAGTTAACGTCTGGTGCCCAAACTGTTGGTCATGAACTCGACCGAATTGATGATCAAGTACGGATTCTAGACCAAAAATCACAGCGGGTTGAGGAAGGCTTCGCTTCCACAGTAGCTGTGAGGCTGGGAGAAACCGATGAGAGACAAGCCAGGCATGAGGCTGTCACATCCCAGCTCCACGAGACAGGACAGGGAACGGAGGCTCAGTTAATGCACCGGGACCTACTCCTAAAGGCAGAAATCGTCCGGCTGAACGAGTAGCACAAGCCGGAGCAACAAAATCATGAGATAAGTCCTAAGCTCATGAAGCAGAAGATGTTACAGCACCAAGAGGCGCAGCAGGCACGAGATGGTGAGATCTCAGAGCTAAAGGAAATAGGGCAGACCTTGATGGGACAGGTCAAAGGAAAAGGGAAGGGGTTAGCTCTGACGCCAGAAGCCTCGGGGGCAGGAGGCAGAAACCCGCAACGGCCACCAAGACGAGGGGTTGCAGGAGCTCGAGGAGGTGGAGGAGACCCCGATGATGATAGGGACAGCTCTGGGAGGAGACCAGATGAGAGCAGGAAAGGAACACTGGACGAGAGACCTGTACCCCAGCCAGAAGACGACTATGACGCGGAAAACGACCAACAGTTTAACTTGTTTTCCAGAGGAATGGCCAACGCTGTGGGACAATGAACGAGAGTCCCAGTAGAACCCCCTGGCTTGTTGAAAAATGAAAATGTATCAGGATATAACAATGTGGTTGTTAATATGCATGGATTGTTTTGGCCGAAACAGTTGGCAATGGAGTGACGAGACTCAACTAATCCGATACGCCCTAGGCGGAATGGAAGGAAAGGAGGTTGTATCTTTTGCGTTAACCTACTGGCGACAAATGACAGGAGAGTCAGGTTACATGAGGCAAGAGGGATATGAGTTCTGGCACGTTTGTGCAGAACAAGCCCGGGGATGCTTCGGTCCCACTCATGAAGTGGAAAAATCCCTAAGAGAAATAGGATCCGTCCACTATCAGGGTGATATCGCTAAGTTCTTGCTGGCAATGTAAAATCTCAATATCCATGCAAGAGTTACCAGGATAGCTGGGAGAAAAATGATTGAAGATGAAATTCCCAAAGATGGATTGCGACGGCTCTCACTGGTAGAATATAGCGATGATGGGGAATCGTTGGAAGCAGTCAGGGCAGTCACCCTGGCGGAAGAAGACTTTAAAGAGCGAAAAGGTCTTGGAGGGGGTGGTCCCTCCAGCACGACATGGTGCGAGAAAAGGAAATTCGAGGATTCGAGACCTGTCACAAATCGTGACTAAGCAAGGCAGATTTCACATGACTAATACTCATTAGTTATAAGGTATGTTGGATTTTCACACTATGACGTCACTTGACTCATAGGTCTCACACGACTGCGCACTTGTGAGTCATAGTTATATTTTGATTGGTTAATATTTCCATGACTCACGATTGTGATATCATATGATGTAATGACTTTCGCACATGACTCATATTATGAGGCATGGGTTTCACGCATGTGACTCGTTTGAGCACATGACTTGGTTTATGAGTTTTGATTGGTTAACGGAATGTTGGGCAATGACTAATATGAGTCAACGATGGATTTGGCGCAATGACTCACTACAAGTCATAGAGGTTTATGTAGCGCGAGGTGATGAGTCACCAGGGTTAGGGTTGTGGGAAGATGCCTATATAAGGCGCTTGGTTCTGAGCAAGGGATGGGCACGCTTCTCGCAAACTTCTTCCCCCCCCCCACATTTCACATACAATTCTCAACTCTACCCCGCTTTGCGTCCGGACCAAACCCCTCGCCCACTTTTCCTCACCCACTCGTCGCCATGGCGAATCCCCACAACCTTCCCCCAGGGAACGCGGCCTTCGGAAGGCTCTCAGCCCTCAACTCCCCTCTCCCGTCGCGTTCAGGAACCCCCTCTACCGATCACCCCATCGAGTTCATGATGAGGCAACTCGCTCAGGCGAGGAGCGCCCTCCGGCTCAGCAACCAAGATTTCCCGGACCTCAGCCCAGACGCGCAGGCCGGCACTCTCCCAGCCGAGTCGATCACGATCGTTCTTCTCTCCCAGCTCGTACAGGGCCTGGTGACCATCTCACATGAGCTGAGCGGGGTAACCCAGGCGGTCGCAACCATCTCCGAGGAAAACGAGAACCTGAGGGAGGAGCTCCATGACATCTCCTCTCAACTCGCGAACCTCCCCCACACCCAAGAACAACAAACCGCTCCGGGGATCGCCGATCTCCAAGCATTCATACGTGACCTGTCACATCGTGTGTCAGCCCCAACCCCTGCCCCCCCGGCACTTGCCCCCCCAAGACAGGGACTACCCCAACCCCCCCCAACCGCAGGCCCCCCCCCCTCGAAGAAAGGAAAGGAAAGGGCCCGAGCACCCCCCACACCACCCTCAGCCGCGGCTGACGACCCTAAATACCTCATACCATTCTACGATACGAGGCTTGGCAAGGCGTTCGGGG
>Ga0307509_10002343_pt1 | contig 30817 bp, 30 predicted proteins | sample 10_EM_MG_FD_202245 | JGI IMG/M metagenome (GOLD analysis project Ga0307509, IMG submission 202245) | Populus trichocarpa ectomycorrhiza microbial communities from riparian zone in the Pacific Northwest, United States - 10_EM | ecosystem: Host-associated > Plants > Roots > Unclassified | place...
GCCCCCCCCCCCCCCCCCTCGCTCCCAGCAAGCAAGTAAGCATTGTGGTATAGATTACATCGAATTTTGAGATAGAACATTTAGATACGACGCACAGTACATATTAGATGCTACCCCCGACATCCCCGACGAAGGCGGCCAAACAGCTCTCCTGTGGGCTTTGGGAAGGTAGGTGTTACGAAGATGCTTCTGGGACGGGAGGGTGTCACTCCGAACACTACGGATAAACACGGTCGAACACCTCTCTCGTGGGCATCTGGGGCGGGGTACGCGGACATTGTGAGAGCGCTCTTGTGTCGGAGGGGCGTCACCCCCGATACTACTGATAAAAATGGTCAAACACCCCTCCCGTAGACTGTGGAGCGTGGATACATGAGCGTAATGGAAATGCTTCCCGAACGATGCAGGGTCAGCCTGGGCATCGTGATGCCAGGCCCCACTAACCAAGCAGTGCTTTCCCAGTCTTCCGAGAGACAACATGGAGAAGCTCTAAAGCAGCGATCGGAAAATCCGGGTTCCGCTCTCCAGCCGGAGGGCAGCAACGGCTCAACGGGCCTCCTCCCAACCGATCCCACCGAGTCATCTCAGCGCCCTTCCAAATGGGCTTGGAGATCTTGACATTCAAGACAAATACCTCTCGCCCAAGGGCTCCTCTGACTTGCAGCATTGCACAGTTGCGCTCCTAAACTTTGCTCTCAATTCACCCCTTCTAGCTCTCTCCTTTTGTCCTTCTTTTTTGTTTTACTCCTTCACATCCTGGTTATCTACCTAACGTTACCAATGTATCATATCATTTACTCCAAGAGCAGTACAGTATAGTACTTATACACCGTCGGCTTTACCTAGCCCCAACGACTGTGTTTTCTCTCTTTCTTTCTTTCTTTCCTTCTTTCTACCCTTCTTCTTCAATGAACACATTCTTGCTCCCATTTCGTTATATCTGATATTCCATGAGAATAGGATTCTCAGGAGGAAGTAGACGGCCTCCTCACCTAACAACGATATCAGTTCATCAAGTCTTAATTTAGCGTTGACCATTATTTTTTGCTTCCCTACTTGCCTGCTTGGCCTTCCCCCCATATCCCTCATATTCTGAGCGAGGAAAAGGGAAAAATCATGTTCTAGAGCGGGGATCGATCCGGCCCGTTTGCAGTTTCATCTTAACACCTAGCTCCTAACAAATGCGGAAGTCCAGCGCAAGGCTTTCCTTTGTATTTTCAACCATGTTAGAGATATCTGTGGCTTCCTTCTCTCGCTCAGTTTTTGTTTTCTTGCTTTCATTCTTTCTTCCGTCCGGCTTGCTAGAGATCCCTCGTTGTGGCCGGGCGGGGGGGTAGGGAATAAAGAAGACAGAGATCTAATTAGACAGGTTACCAGGTAATCACATCAGACCCTTTGATAAGTTGTATGATATGAACGCGACCAGACTACCGGTATCAAGGCCCCGCTCGGACCTCGGGCCTTAACGTTTGTCCCCATAGGCATTATCTCATTATAGTATTTTACACACTCAAGCACTCCCCATATAAACCCTCTATTCTTATTCGACCGCCATCAGCCAGCCTTTCTAGGGTTGCCGCGCCTTTGGGGGGTAGTGGAGGTGCCCACTCCAAGCAAGTAATAAAGAAAGTATAATGTTAGGCTGTGGCATATGACAGCGACTTTGCCAGGCAATCCAGACAGCGCACCACTTTTTGAATCGTGCGCGAGTCCAAGATATGCGAGTGATGTGACATGAATCTTGACAACCTCCCCCCCCCCCCGGTTTATCACACCCAGACTTTTATCGCAACATTTGATAGTACTTCCTTACTATAGGCGAGCACGGCGAGATGTTGGTTCCGTATGCAGTACGTAAAAAGAGGAATCTACTTTTGCGAATTGTATCCCAGAAAGCGATGATCTTGTATTACTGAGAAAGAGAGAGAAGAAAAGAAAGAAGGCATCAAACAACATGGAAAGGCAACCACTAGGAAATCATCTCACTGCAGAAAAGCGTCCGCAGCACTACCACCACCCGGTACATGTTCTACGCGCATCTACTATAACATCTACGAGTAGAAAAGGAGGTCCGAGATATATCCAGAGGCGGTAAAGGAGGAGTTGTGGTCCGGACAGAGCTCCCGCAGATGCTAAGGATTTGGTAGCATAAATTTATATAACCAGCCGCGCCAAATTCTACAAACCGATCTAGAGATGCCTAGCCAACCACAGTATGTCCATTCCCATTATATCCAATGTTATTGACACTATAGGATTTGCGTTGAAACAGAAATCACAGCGACAGGGAATTTACAAGCATAGCGGTCGGGGGGTTGGATTCGGGAGGGGGGAACAGCAAAGATTCGTGAGATGGAGTCGTGAGATGGAGTCGTGCACCCCCGAGGGCTGGCAGGTGGGCGTCGGAGCAAGTCAACACGGGGATGCTGTGAGATGTAACATCTCCGTTGTTTTCGCGGGCGCCGGAAACAAACAGACACCTTGAGCGTCAATCCTCCATGGCGACCACATCCCCGCACCCCTCTTAGCGGCCGGCAAGAGTAGCGATTGATCACGACGACACCGGCAATCGGGGTTAGCATCCTTCCGCGCCAGCACTAGCTCGACTGTTCCCCCTACCCCCCCCACAGTAGCATTCATGAGCGGTGTCCGACCTGCGTAATCTAGCATGCCCAGGCTAACGCCCCCCCCGCATTAGTAGCTACTCCACCGCGTCTATGCGTCCGCCTCGCCGCAGCCCGACAGAGTGGCGTTTGGCCCCCCGCGCCCCCGATGGATCCGATGCCCCCCCGCCGTAGGAGCAGCTTCACTACTCCCTTGTACCCGTTACTGGCAGCCTCCGAGAGTACCGTATCGCCTGGTCGCACGCACCGGGCTCGTTGGGGCCGATATCTTCCAGTTCTAGCAAGAGTTTCACTACTTCCCTATGTCCGTTTCCGGTAGCTGTTTGTTCGGCTTGATGTCGCCAAGGTATCGAGACATTTTTTTCCCCAGACTCCGACCACCGGGCCCCTGGGGTTTTGGGGAGTACTCGAGTGCCGTATGTACTGGTAAAATTCGCTGTGTGGGAAGTTGATCCTACACGCAATCGCGTGGTGAATTGCGCCGGGGTGTCTGGTTAGAGGCTGAAAACAAAGTTGCAGGGGCTATTGTGTAACCTTGGGTAACTTTAACAGTGCGATAAGATTCCATGGTTAAAATTTCGTTAGCACTTCCAGCCTTTTGCTGCTCACAATTGAATAATGTTTGTGAGCGCAACTACACTACTGCATACAGCCAAAATTCAGACTTTTGCACGAATTTCGGCATCATGCAATAGCGGTTGTGTTCACAAACGTCATTCTACTACGCGTAGGGTGTGCAGAAGAGTCTATCGAATTTTAGTCCACTCGTGCGACAGAGTTGAAGTCGCGCACCACAGATACAGGGATCGATCAGCAGACCAATCACGTATTACTTGATATCTTCGCGCTCTCCAGTTGGCAAGCAGATGATTAAGGCTGCCACAGTGAGCGACTTCGAGACGGCCGCCAGAGTACCGGCAGCCCACCTGTGCTGGTTGTCGGCCCAAATTACGGGTGTGTAAGGCGGATTATTTAACCGAATACCGGTAAGCTAGGCCAGATACACGAATCCACTCAGCGCGGTGAAGGAAAAAAGTCAGTCGAACCCTTGGTTCAGTAACTAGAGCAAACGCCATTCCCCGAGTACAAGTAGTTGAGGAGGCCCTGGAGACGATCAGAGGAAGTTCGATAGACTTACCCCTCATGCACGGTAGTGTGCAGTAAGTCATCGGGTAGATAGCATCCCCCGTCATCCAAACAGATGCTGATTGGTGGGTTTTATATGAGGAAATGAGCGGTAGTCAGCTTATTAGCCACAGTTCATCGGGGCACGGTATGATCCTCGAGTGAACCCTTGAAATTTTCTTATTTGGGTTTAGCTGTTCGGGTGAGGGGGGTGTTTAGGTGGCTTGTGAGGCTCCCCATCTATAACGTTCACCACGCTCCGCACGAGCTCTTCAAGAGACTTCGATCGGGCACCCAGCACCATTTTTCTAGCCCCAATTTGTTTTGAGCTTCCCAAGGATGATTGCGCGTGCGGCAGCATTCAGCCCGAGGTGAGGATCCTCAAGCAAAACGAGTGGGGGGGGTCCGACTTAACAAGGGGCCTCGAGGATTTCTGGGCTAATCGTGTCCGCAGCGGAAAAAAAGACAAAATTTAGTGAAAAGAAAAGGGACGTAGCATCAGTGTTGGGTTTCTGCCTCGAATTCAGAGAAGAGGGACGGTGGATAACCACTTGTAAAGGAGTCAAACTAGTGAGGCACTATAGGGTTTGGGCATTACAATTTCCAAAAGGGCTAGAACTTACATCTGCTCTAGCGGACCGAAGAGAAGCCTCTCCTCTTCTCCGTCATAGTGTCTCGTGGTCCCAAAAAGATTTCCCAAGCAAACACCCTACAAGGAACCCCATCTCCAAATGCTACCTTTTCCTAACATCCCATTAATTTTCCTCTTTATGTCAACATCTAAAACGGGCATATATTCAGGTGTCGGAAAGCTCCAGCACTTCTCAGAGACATCCGGATTAGTGAACCAGAAAAAGTAGGAAATTCTCTCGGCTTTTGTTGTAGATTAGAATTGGGGCTATTCCTTAACCAGTCTTTTTTTTTGGGCCCTTCCAACCCACCCATGATAATATTATTCTTTTCCCTTTCAGAATTAAGGCCTCCACTATGCTTTTTTTTATAGATATTATACCCGATTACCGCAAGAAGTCTAAAAGTCAACTTTGAGGTTCTCGCGCCTATCGCTACTAGAGGCTTCTCTGAGTGGCAGCATCACCGGTTGTCACTCTTGTCCTCTAGCCCCCACATCCGCTCCAACTCCTGTCGTAGCTAGTCCACCATCAGATTCTCATCTTAGCTTGCATCACCTTCTGTCCCTGGGCATAGTTCCTCCGCCATCACACTAGTTTGCCTTTTTCTCCGGTCTTGATAACGCTAGATATGCCAAGCTATACTTTCTCTCCCTCAACTCTTTTCCTTTTCTCTCTTGTCTCCAGACCCATGTGTCTATTCGCTGACACATCACTATAAAACCAAGTCCTAAGGAATTCATTCCAACATTTTGGTGTTCTTTCGGTAGTGGCGGTTGCGTTCCGCAAGCTGTGCTTCTCATGTTTTTTTATTCTTTTCTTTTGAAAATTAAGAAACAGTAGTAAATTTATAATAATATTATTATGAAATTGCTCTTCTACCAAGTAAAAGTGACTCAACCACAAATAACCAGATTGCTTCACCTCCTTGCCCCCTTACTCTCAATGTCTACCCGTTCACCGCCTATTGCATTTTCTCTATCTTCACACCCCTTTCTCACGATTCTCTCAATCTGATAATAGCCCTTTCTCCAGAGGGCAGAATCGGGTGTTCACAGCCTAAAGACACCGTGGGGTGAAGGTACAAGTGGGTGGATTATTGGGGTAGAGTTGGGGGCTAGAGTAGCATTCTTCGCTCATTGAGGGACGCCACGCTGGTTAAGTGACCCAGGTTAGGCATTGAAATCATGACAAGATGAGGGTTGAAAAAGCTTGATTCCTATTGGATTTTGGAAATTTCCTGCTTATAGGATGAATAGCACACTTAAGATTTGAAGGGGGAGCTGATTTTCGACCAGTTCGGATGGTCCAACAGCTAAGGAATTGGTCCGTACTAATTTTAAACAGGGAACATTCCGAGTTCAAACCCCCCGGTCGAGTTGAAGTACTCAAGTGTGGATGTTGGTGATTGGACAGACAAGGATTAGAGATCTGCGGGGATACATATATTTTCTAATCTTGTTTGTCCGATCACTTACATCCATACTCGAGTAGCTGAGCATTAAAAAAAAGTCTGGCGAACCACTTTTTTCCTAGTTTGTATGTGGAGGTTTGTTGAAGCCCTATCGGATCTGTCTCCGTAATTTGGATCCCCTCCAAATCACCTCTTTCATCATGTTATTGCTAAACCTATGGTACATTTTTCTATCGCTGATAAGTCGCGCCAACCATAATTACTCCTCTGCACGCGAGGGGGATTCGTTAATCGCTGTTAGCGATAAAAATTTTGATCTTTCTTCTCGAGGATATTAAATAAATAATACAACAAGATAATAATATTATATGATAGGTCCCGTCCTTTGCTAGATTTCAGACGCCTGTCCAGGCTATCGAGGCTGAAGCGGAAGTTACCCGGACAGATCCCTGGCAGTCTTGGCACGAGCTCCCAGAAAAACCACGAATCCTCAAGAGAGCCAAGTTGAGCGGCAAGACCGTGCCCGGAACGGCAGGCCCAGGTCAACACTTCGATTCCCAAAATGACTTCCGATGCTGCCCCAGAGGTTCAACACCGTGAAGGTCCTCATTCGGCTCTCGCAACTGCTGCGACGCCTCACCTTCACTCCGACCACGAGTTCCAGCCTCCCGGCGATGCTCTAGGGGACAAACCTTTGAAGAACGGCACTTCCGGTGAACCTCAGGAAAGCTTGAAGGGGCGCTGTACAGCGGAGGAGGGTGGCACGGAGCAAGATGGGTCAGTGCGGAGTACTAACGGAAATCGGGATAGTGGTTCAAAGTCGATCAGCCCAGTAGCTCCGCTTCAACATGCATCGTCAACAGCTTCGTCTGAAGATTCTTGGGCCAAGCCGGACGAGCCGACTCTAGAGCTAACCAAAAGCAGAGACAAATCCCGGGCTGCCGAGACACCTATTACTGAAGCTGATAAAATTCTTAAGCTCTCCCCTACCCGGCTAGGGGAGCTTGTGAGCGACAACCCCGGAGCACCAGTTTTACTTCGTCCAACTTCTCCGGTATTCACCCGTTTATCTACATCGCCTGAATTGCCAGGAACATCTAGGTCACGCCACAGGTCGACAACAAATCCGTTCAATACCTCACCGATGACCTTTAAGGTCTCATCGGCCTCACGCCCCCATCTCACGCTCCAGGAGCGCACACTTTCAGCTCCTCCGGGGATGAAACGGTCAAGGTCGTCCCCACGCGCGCTACAACTCAATACCCAGAGTTCCAATAACCGGCCATTCCAGCAGCAGCGAGGACGAACCACCGAGAAGCCAGGAGTTACTATCTCCCCTCAAAAGACCTCCGATACATTTCCCCCAGCACCACATTTTGGCTCCGATGGCTCTAATGACCCAGCGTCAGCAAAACCTGCAAACGATTCAGCACATACATATCGAGAGAATGGAACGCCTTCCTCGGCACGGTCTCACCCCCCTACCACTACACACCTCTTAAAATCTTCCACGCATACACCAGCATCGTTCCCACCCCTACCTTTACAAACATACTTATCTCTGGCACTCTCCTCACCAACCTCCTCGAGCCCCTCCCCCTCCCCGTCACAAGCGGGATTGCATCAGCAGACACAAACCTACGGCCCGCCACAGCACCATCCAGATGATACTGCAGAGATTGCAATTGAGCGAATAATGAATGTTCTTCTCCTTCCACACAAACTTGAGGGTGCGCTGTGGTTTGGAGCTCTCGCTTGCTTAGACAGTTGGCTCTACATGTTTACGATTCTTCCACTACGATTCATGCGGGCTTTAGGCCTACTCTGCGCGTTTTGGTGGGGGGGCTTGATGGGGCATTGCACGCGTCGCAGAAGAAATGTGACAGGTCACAAGCCCAGGAGCAGGAGTAGCAGCAACATAACTAAAGCGGATGTGAACAAGTGGGAAAAATCCAACCGAGATAAAACTCCTCTCAGCACCAGAAGGAAGGCAGCTAGGGTTTCAGACCTTTTGCCTAGTCACAAAGCGGATATATTAAGAGGGTTAGTGGTTTTTTGTACATGTTGGATACTAATGAGGTTCGATGCTAGTCGAATGTATCATTCCATCAGAGGTCAGAACGGTGTCAAGCTATATGTCATATATAATATGTTGGAGGTTTGGAGCCCTCCCCGCTTTTCTGGATCAAGCGTTCTCTGATTCCTAGGAATCGATAGATTAGCGATAAGTTATGTTCCGCATTAGGACAAGACATTTTTGAATGTCTCTTCTCTAAGGAAACGCTTGAACGCGGGCCAGACGGGCGCAGTAAGATATTGAGACCCTTTGGGTTCTTCCTACTAGGCTTGGCCTATAATAGTAACATCTTTCTACGTCCCACACTGAATGCTAGATCTGTAGGCTAACAGACGACCGCAGCGGCTCACTCGACGGCCTTATTCTATCAAGTTATCACTCTCAATGTCGCTGTGAACTCATATTCCAACGCTCTCGTTACACTTCTCCTCTCGGTTCAATTCGTCGAGATCAAATCTACTGTTTTCAAGAAATTTGAGAAAGAAAACCTCTTTCAACTGACCTGTGCCGATATTGTTGAGCGGTTTCAGTTATGGTTGATGCTGATCATAATCGCGTCACGGAATCTCGTCGAAACAGGTGTGTGGTCGCTGGCCGGACCAGACACCTCCAGTGCCAGTGGGGCAGGTATAATGCCCAAGAGTTTTACTCTGTTCCCCAAATGGACTGGCCAAGTGATGGGGCCATTCCTTCTAGTTCTTGGAAGCGAAATGCTCGTCGACTGGTTAAAGCATGCATACATCACCAAATTTAACAATACCCGTCCCGCTGTATACGAAAGATTCCTTGACGTCTTATCCAAAGACTACTACTCTCATGTATCCCCCCCTTTTTTTCCTCTTCAGATTGTACTCCACAAGCTAATGGTGAGCAGGCGTTTGCCGATCAAAACCTAACAAAGCGGCTTGGCCTACCGGTGATCCCCCTAGCTTGCCTCTTTATTCGTGCTAGTCTCCAAACATACCAAATGTTTCTAGCAACACAGGCCCCACTCCCTATGCCCTCAACCACAACATCTCTGAGCGAATCCCACACATCCCGCACTACAACTGAAGCTTTAACAAGCATTGATGTCCTCTTCCGCCGAGCTCTTGGTCATTCTCCAACCTCTCTCCCTACCTCCCTACCCGACAGCCTTGTGGCAACTGCGATGTTATTGATATTCTTTATCGCCTTCTTCCTCGTTTTCCTTGCCCTCAAACTTGTCCTGGGAATCTGTCTACTGAGCTTTGCTAGACAAAGGTATAAGGGCATGAAGGATCGAGAGGGAATGAACTTCCTGACCGGTGCTAGAAGGGTAGGCGGGTTCGGCACCGTTGAGGTGAATGAGGACCAGAAGAAATGGATTTATGCTGATGATCCCGAGGGAGCAAGGTTAGCACGGGAGAGGGATTCAAGGCCGATTCCGCCGGGCCCAGGGTTGGAGACTGTGAGCAGGTATAGCATGGCGGCTAAGAGAATTTGGTGATGGTACCGATATTCCCGCCGCCTGTTTTTTTAATTTTTCTCTCTTGTTCCTTACCTGTACCCCCCGGGGTTTTATTGCATTGTAGAACCCCATCATTTGCACTTTAACGACCAATTGATCTGATGTGTATGTATTATTACGCTAGCTATTTTTCTATTTGCTTGTAACCGAAGGTATGTGCCGACGGCGATACCGTGTGGCTGGGGGGGGATTTGCCGGTAGTGAGAACTCCAATGATTTTTTGGCATTCTCTCCATCAGTCATGTGCTATATCTTGTATATTCTATTGCCTTATGATGCCTATCTGAGCCACGGAGGGTATTTTCATGTACATACATATAAGTACTACTGCCGGGATTATAGAAAAGCCTTTCTAGGCCCTATATACTTACTGTGGCAGGCACGGGATTTAGGCCCATACTAGGCAGACCATTAATAATTGAAGAACTTTACGCTGGTAGATTAACCCGTACACACAGGAGTCATTATTTCAATGAGAATTTCGGATACCAGCGGCTGCCCCTTATCAACAATCGCGGCTTGTCATCAGCCGTCGACAAGTGAAAAGTATAGTAGGATAGCTTCTTCGTATGTGCGTGGGAAAAACTTGACAAAATCCGGTGTGGCGGTTGCAGTGGTGGTGGTGGGGGGGGGTAGCGGGCCGACGGGCGACCACCGTTGCCGCCGTTCAGAACACCTAGACCGCGCTCCCAAGCCACCCGGACAGCTAAACCCAAATAAGAAACATTCAAGCGGTTTGTGGCTACCTACCGTGCTGACCGCCGCTCGCTTCCCCGCATAAAACCCACCAATCAGCACCAGTCCAGGTGGGGGCCCGGATGACCGGGAGGCCGCCTACTCAATTTGCGCCCAACTGCGGTCGGAGGAAATTTTTTCTGAAGCTCCTTGGCTATGGTTGCAATTATTTAAAAAAAAAAATCCCGCTGTGGGGATTTCTGTTCGGCAATAGTATGGGCCCCTTTCCCCCTCCTGCTGTGGAAGCCTGCCTATCAAGTTGGGCCATTTGGAGGGCTTGAGTGTTCCGCGGGCTGGGAGCCTACTGTATGTCTTGAGTCGATCCCTGTGTCGCAAGTTCATACCTATATTGCAAGTATAGTGCAATATGCCCCCAGAGCGCTTGGGTTTCCTAGGCCATGCTTTGGAGGTGTTTGCTAGGATTTTCCCGTAGTTATAGGAGTAAATTCAAGGACTTGACGAAAAATAAATAAAAAATACCCCCAAAGCGCTGGCAAGTCTGAGATATCAACGAATCCCGAGTTATAAATTGGTTTGCGGTGTCCTAGCTGCCCAGGAACTCGCTTCTCAAATTTCTAAATTTTTGAGAAGTGACAAGTTCCATTATCAATGTGTCTTTCCTTCTTCTTTTGGTTGCGTCGGCCGCAGGTGTCCGGGTTTTTAGTCTCACTCGGAGTACTCGAATATGGCGTGATATGGCACTAATTCCGGCTCTGTCGAAACTCTTCTGAGCCATCATATATAGGAGCACAGCGCGTTGCTCGCTCGTATATTAGTGGCTATTGCAAGTAATGTTCAGTACTATGACGTAGCTATAACTAGTAGCAAGGCTTATCGCAGTGAAAAAACTTGCTTAGGGCTGGGATAACCTTACGGATAGCCTAGTTCAGTAACTTTATAAGACCTAAAGGAATGTCGTAAAAAAATCAGGACACCCGTCCCCAGCTCTGTGGATCACCTCCAAGTTTCTGGCGGGGAATTCGGCTGACTTACCCTGGATTCCAACCCAGCTCGCGTCCAGCAACCAGGAAAACATCAGGCTTGGCAAGCACCACCCCCCCCAAGAGCTTATCTCAACCTCATCCCAACTCAGTTACAACCCTTCGATGTCGCTCGGCCGTCTTCCAAACGAACTTGTCCTTATAATCAGCGGATACCTCGATAGCTGTACCATTGCGAATCTCCTCCGCGCGAATAAGGGCCTATGTTTCCTGCTCACCCCCGTTCTCCACCAGCATGCCCTGATTCCTCCTGGTAGTGGGGCGATGACAAGAATGCAATGGGCAGCACTTCGGGGACATGTACCGCTAGTGAAGCTCTTGCTTTCGAAAAGAGTGGGCTTGGACAACGAAGGAAAGGTCGACCCGGAAGCTCTCCGGGGCGCAATAGCATCGGGCCACGATCAAATATCGTTCCTTCTTCTCCAGGCGGGAGCAAATGTCACCAAGGCAGGGTTCCGAACCGGAACGCTAGTGTACCACCTCCTGTATAATCGACGTTCCTCGAGAAACGTACGGCGACTTTTGTGCATGCTTAGAGACCGCGGGGCGGATTTCTCGGCCCCGGATTTTCTCGGAAAAATCCCACTTCATCGGGCAGTTCAGGAGGGCGATGTCGAAAGGATACAGCTTCTTTTGCAGTTAGGCGCAGACCCAAACTCTCAAGCCCCCGATGGACGGACCGCGCTATTCTTTGCCTGCGATAACCAAAAGATTATTAAGCTCCTTATTGAGGTGGGCGTAAACCCAAACATTGGCAGCATCTCGGGGGAGACACCGTTATATAGGGCATGCGCACTGGATCAACTAGGAAGTGCCCGAATCCTCCTAGAACACGGTGCGAACCCCTGCGGAAACGACCCACGCTACAGACCGATTTTATCAAGACCCTCCGCCGAACTAATCGAGCTACTCGTCTCCCATGGCGAGGACATTCATGCGGAGGATTTCTCTGGCTTATCCCTCATCCACCGGGCCGCGCAAGGGCCCTACCCGGGGGTTCTAAAAAAATTATTAGACCTGGGAGCAGATGTCAACCACCGCAATCCCTGGGGCGCTACACCGTTGCACTTCGTCGCGGCATCAGAGGATAAAGGCCAGTGCACACTCATGCTCATAAATGCGGGCGCTGAAGTTGGTTTTCCTGACAACAACAAATATACTGCGCTTCATTGGGCTGCTAGTAGCGGACGCTATCTTACCGCAGCAGTATTGCTGGCAATGGGCGCAGACTTCACAGTCCTGGATAACGAAGGCCGCTCGCCGTTGGATCGCACGTTTGATCGACCCTACTCCGGGCATAAGGTCGTTGAGACGATCTTGCGCGGGTCATGGAAGAGGCATTATGGGCGGGAGATGGTGCCGGCGTATAGTGAATTTGATGGCAATAGAGTCGGAGGTTTCAGTTATCCTCTATACTATTAGGGTTGGATTGTTTGTGCTGTGCGTGGTATATGGATAGCTAGGATGAGCCTCTAAGCTTAGCCGGCTAGATTCGGGTGAATTGGTATCTTTTCGAGATGTGGGCCGGCGGCAATGTGGTGATTAGAGATTTTACTCTTTTTCTCCTTTGTTTTCGCGGATTATGATGTGCTTAGTCTATTTCCATGAGATTAGTAATGGTCGTGGTTGTGTTTGTCTGGTTCAATTCGAGTGTTAAATCAAGTATTGAAATGCCGGGGAGAGGCCTCTAGGAATTATAACCTCCGTCGTCTGCGTAAGGCTAGCGGGATTTTGCAGACCTCGAACTATTGAAATCACCTTAGTTATACCTGTCGCCACAATCTGTGCTGTCGGCGGTGCCGTAGCTCAGCGGAGTGTTACTTAATTATGTAGTCCCTGTTCCAGTTATTTATTCCACGAGCAGTAACATACTTGATATTAAGAGCATTCTGGCTTTCCAAGCGACGCCCGATTCCTTCGATCAATAAACCCGGTATTTCATGATGTCCTAGAGCATATGATACAGTACAACGATTTCGTGCCATACCCGTCCTGTCTCATAGCGAATTCCGTAGGTCAGGGTATCACCAACCCTCAGCAGAGGACACCAAATACTAAAGTCCCTTCCCTTTTGCCTCCTCCCTCATATCTTTTCCCACTCTCACCACCACCACTAAAACAAAGCCCGACCAGACTAAACTTCTATTTTCATTTTTTCAAAAGAGTAACGCGGAATCTTCCCCCCCACAATATCTAACAGCCCCCAACTAACCAACAGCTACACCCTAGCCACCCTCAATGCCCTCCTACCAAATCGCAAACCCAGCAACTCCATCGCCCCCTTCTCCATCCCCCCGCCTCTTTTTTTTCCCCGATCTAGGAGCGAGATTATCTGCCGCACACCGTGGAGCCGCTATCGCCGGTACCCAAGCACGACTCGAAGGGCTTGGATTCTGGCGTACGAAGTGGGCCGTGATGAAGGGGTGGACTGGCGGACTTGTTTGGGGTGTTTTCGAATGGGTTGGTGGGTGAGTGGATAGCTATGTATTACGCTGAAGTTTATAGTACGGGTGGCTGATGACCGAGTGGACAGAATTCGGGGTGCCGCGGCGAGATTGTGGTGGAGTGCTTTGGGGAGAGGTGGTGGGGGGGGACTTGATGCTGTGAGGTGACATATGTTCTTGTGGCCGTACATAAATTAGCTATAGCATAGCGTGCGGCCTGCGTTTAACTCTGTTACCATTTGAGAAATCCTCTAGTTGCGCCCTGCGAATCGTGTTGAGACATACTTTGTGATTCTTTTCTCGCATCTCCGGGGTAGGCCTTTGTGTATTGCTTTTCTCGCCAAAAATGTTACCAATCGGTGAGGTTTTTCTAGGAATCACAGCATCTGAGCTGAACCAAATAATCCACTATTTTCTTGTAATACACTCAAACGTCCAGCGGTGCCTCTCCTGAGATTATTTCTATTATTGTGCTTGCCATAGAAGTTTACCCTAGAATACCGAAAGAAATTCCCCTTAAGACACGGTCTCGCTCTATCGTTCAGTGATTTCCGAGTCGGAGGCCCCACAATGCTTTTCACCGGCACTGTACAGAACTAAAGGAGGCAAAGAATGGCCTAATCACTCTTAATTCTATCCGCGTGTTTTAGCTTCTACTAGTATATCGCTGCTACCACCAGCTCTTTTTGTCGGAAGTATTACTTCAATGTGAGGTGCAGACCACATATGTTCGGCCAACGGTCAGGCTACCTGGAATGTGGGGTACGAGAAAGTAACTAGAGTCATATTGATGTATGTTGATACTGCGGATTGTTATAAAGTACCGCAGTCTCTGGTGCGTCTATAGGCGAGCAAGCAAGATAGAATCAATCTCTTTATTTCTTTCATCGTTCGAGTCCCATTACCATACACTGCATCTCCGGCCTCTTCTGTGCGACCTCCGACACTTTTGCCCATGCAATATCCGAGTGATCGTCCGTGTCCCGCTCCCGAAGCAAACAAGAAAATTACTCGAGGTGAAAAAACGTATCCTGGCGAGACAAGCCAAGACCTAACCATAATTTTTGCGACTAATCTCTATGCGGCTCCATAATATTATCCACTAAGAAATGCCCAAGGACCGGAAGTAATGAAGAGAAGTGAATAAGAATAATAAGCATAAGAACTGAGCCGCGGTATGAATTTAGCATTATCCTTGACAAAAATTCCTTCAATCTCGTCTAGACACTTTGTCCGAGCGAGGTGGTGGATCCGTAATTGTTTTTGCGATATCAGAGTTTGGTCATGGCTTGTTTTTCCCGGAGAATTTTTCTCGCCTCATGCGCTGGGATGGGGTACTATTTACTATCGTAGCTGTCCCGGGGAGGGACTTTTAGACATATCAAACCTAAGCCGGGACCATAAATCCTCGAATTAGGCTTGGTTTTACTTTTCCACGCTGCTGGGGCGTGTGGAATAGGTGCCAAAGGTGCGATCTCTTATTTTGGAGGTTTAAAGAGTTGGAGGTTTGGGTATTGTGAGTGGAATGTTTCGGTGTTGAGGTATGATATCATATCATAGTTTCCTATGCGTTTGAGTGGGTGTGGTCGTTGGAGGTACTCAGACTCGGGGTTGAAAAAAAAAAGACTGTCTATGAAGGTTCTCGGGTAGAAATATTATACTTTGGTGTATCATACCGCCTTTTGTTGCACATTATACATTCGTGGCGGATGGACTCGAAAAATGGGGCAAAAAAAGCAGTTGCAGCGCAGGGGGTTAAATATCTCTATTACCGCCCACTCTGTATATTATATGATACTAGTAGATGTCTGGTGCTAAGCAAATGGCGAGTTTTTGTCTGTCGCGAGTTATTCGCTTAACTATCCACTTGTGACCCGAGTTACTATGTCATGATTCTAAGGCTTCCTAGTCATGTTTGATTGTGGCGGCAGCCCCTGCTGTAGTGATATCACAGTGTAATAAGGTAATAAACCATTCTTAGTCACGTGCCCAAACCCACACCAAGGAGATATCTATGAGCCATACACCGTCGGATAGGCGCTTATCTCGCTTACACACATATGCTGCCGTACGGGATGGGAAATAGTACCTTAATAGTATCGTAGGGAAACTCGATACCAACTTATGACCGCTGTATGAGATTATCCTTCTTTGTGATCATGACACATCACTCGACAGTCATTTCTTGCCTCCGGGTTATCAAACAGTTCCTGAGTGCCATACAACGAGGGGCACCGCCCGGCAATGGACTATCTATTTTTCACACTAGTTAGAGAGACATACCTCACGCCGTTGACTACTAAATTCCTACTAGGCTAGCCCGCCATAATAAGTTCAAGTTCCAGGGCATTTCCATGCATCGCTTATAGCAATTACCGCGGGGTATTAAATAAACGCGAACACCTTGCGTCGCAACAAAGTTCCTTAGCGGAAAGTGTGAAAGTATTTTCTCCAATCACACCGCAACCAACCAAAATAGTACTGCGAATTTCCCACCCCTACACCAGCACCCTTTTGCTCTGCGAGCGGGGCTATCTAACTAGCTTGTGTGATACAGGAATATCGACAAACCAAGATAGCAAAGAGACTATTTCCTCTAAAGATGCTGTGTGGGTATGGGCGATGTCGCTTTTTGAGAGAATATATCCCAACTTATGCTACTCGGAGTAGCAAAAGGTCGGGGTCGAGGAATGAAACTCAGGATACTATTGAGCACTACTAGGAGTTACTAGATTCGGGCCATTTCAGCATCATAGCAAGGAGCATGCTGAGAGGATGAAGGCTGTCATTGATGTGGGAGAATGGTATACAAGATCCTAAGTGAATCTTCATTTCTTGCTTCTACTATTGATGTCGCCCGAATTATTATTACAGATATTCAGCTGGGGTACTTGGGATGATTGCTACCGGCTGACCCGGATCGAAGCTCAATAAAAGGTCACAAGAACCGTTTTAACATCTAAATAATACGGCCAATTACTTAATAGGAAGGTTGAGCGTTAGCCATTGATGCCATAGGGCTTTTAGCCAATGGAAGGAGGAGTGAGAATACTAGTTTTGCAACCTGAATGAAGAACAAGCAATTGACGGGGTGTGTCAGGCTTTTTTCCTATTGAATCACGAATCACTGCGTTTTTTCAATGCGCCATTGTTTCCGGAGGAGATTCTATTCAGGGTGGGCAACCCCCATTGTTTCTCTGTGGCTGTTTAAACCATTGTAGTGCCCTATGTGACGACCTTTTTACGGCAGGTTTGTTTTTTGGTGTGAAATACAAACGAAAACGTTAGGTCAAGTCGGGCCTCAATGGGATTCCTAGGGCCTCCCGCCTCCACTCCTCTCTCTTTCTCCCTCCATATATTTTCTTTCCCCTTCCCTTCCCTCTCTCTCTCTCCTCTAACCTCCGCATACCCGCTCTCCGCTTCCTTCCTACACTAAACTCAACCCTTTAGTGTAATCACTTTCCCTCCTCCAATCTTCCTCTCTGCTTACCTTATCTCCGCTCACCTTCTCTCCGCACACCCGCCCTCCATCTCTAATAATCTCCTCCGGCTGCAGCCATTAATCCGTCACATCTCCTCGCTTTCTGATAACCCAATATCTCAAGGTAAGCGTTAGCTTTTCAAGTAACCCCCGCCGACTATCTATGGTTGCCCCAAACCTTTCCATCCTCTCCGCCGCCTAGCCCCCTCCCAATCTTCAAAAGGCGCTCTCATCCTCAGACATCTCATGATCAACAGGAAGCATTACCAATGTCGTTCTATGAGAGGATGAACCCCTCTGCCCCCCCGGGGCGCAATGCATGGTCCGCCGTGATCAACGAGTGCCTGCAGGGTTCCCAACCGCCGTGCGCGCAAGACGCCTATTTCAACTCCGCCTTTACCATGAATCCTCCAGCCACGCTAGCCGCGGAATATTGGTCTTCCTTAAGCAATTGGGCGGCGCATCAAGAGCAAATTAGGCTTGGGGAGGCAAAGAGGCAACTCGCTCATCAGCTTTACCGTACTATCGATGTCGAAGATCTCAGAGCGGCGGCCCTCAGGCAAATGTATATGGAGGAGGAAGAATGGAGCCAGCAGCAGCAGCAGCAGCAGCAGCAAAGCAACGGATTCAATGGATTCTCCTACCACCCCGCCCAATCGGCATACAATTTCACTCTCGACGCACGTTACGAGGATCCCATGCATGCTGGCTTTTACACTATCCCCCCTGGTCCTTTTGCTGTATATCGCGATGACGCGTTTGCGTATGGAAGAGAGCAAGTCGATGTTGAAGAAGAAGCGGTTTCTCAAATCCATGAGCAAGGGCCCGAGGGGTATTATTCGAATGAGCAGAACCAGCAGGATGACGTCCAGGATCATACTCGTATCATGTCCGCTTCGGAGACTGCTAAGGCACAGGCGGTTGAGAGAATGAACGGACTTGCGACTTATGTTGCCGACCTCAAGGCCCAGATGGCTGAGAAGATGAACTCAGGTGAATTCACGATGGATGCGTCGACAGCCTATGGATACGAACAGTATAGCCGCACTCCGGCATTCTTCAGGGCCCGCAGGAGCGGAGACAGTCAGAATCACCTCAGCTCAGCCGTAGACTCTCAAGACGGCGAGATTTCGGAAGGATCCAAAGAGCAGATGCCCAATCGTTCTACCGCATCTGGAGATTCCCAAACCCCGGATCTCTACAACGACTCTCAAGATCAGTCAGTGGATTCGGTCAATTCTTTAGAGTGCTCTCCTGACGAACCGATTTTTCGCTCTCCCGATGGCCCACCGCTAAAGATTTTGGCTCCTCAACCATCTCCTCCGAGATCTGCGATCCTTCAAATGACCGCTGACGAAACCGCGGAGGAAAATTACCTGTATCACGGCTACGGCGGGGGTGACGTGGATGCGCTGCATTGGCAACTTCCGGATTGGCTTTGGTATCACAAGTCTCAGCAGGGAGGATTCGTGGATGGAGTATCCTATAATTTTAACTACCCTCCCAACGGGTACGCCGCCACCCCCGAATTCGTGGAGGTGCGCTATGATGAAGAGGAGCCTATGGAGGAGGAGGCCAACACCAATGGGTTTATACCGCCCCCCCTCTCCGACTCGGAGTATCACAGCGGCTGCACGCCCCGCTATTTCATGGACTCTCAGTCTCCTCTCAGGCCGGAAGTGCGCGAAGATGTTATCAGAAAAGATCATGAGATGTCTACTTTCGCCGGACCTATGGCAGATCCTCATGAAATATTGAGAGTTGGAATTTATGGGATTCCCCGGGTATACGGGCGCGGCCGAATCCATCCTCCCGCTGATATTATGGAGCCATCAATCTTCGAACCGTTCATACACGATCCAGCTGCAGGTCTCAACATTATTGGGAGGGAAGCACCCACGGCCGACAAGGAATTCGATTACTCCGGCACAACGCCCCAGGGACAAGAGTCCGGACGTATTGAAAACTTTTCCACCTCTCTCACCCCGCCAAACCGCTTCCGCCGTCCAGTCGATTCAGACCCCCTCACGCCCGAATCCCCCGTATTCCGGAAGTCTACCTTTCCCAACCCGGACCAATTCGACGTTCACAATGCCAACACCGAGCATCTCTTCACCCCCTCCCCGCGCAAGCCCGGGAGCAGCCCTCCTTGCTTTGTCATCCACACCCGCAAGTCCATCCGAAACAAGAATCGCGGCCAGACGAAGAGTCAGGCTATCGAGGCCATTAAAGCTCGCAGAGCGGCTGTTGATGCCTATCTAGGGATTCCACCTTCTGGATTGCCTGTTGTTCTTGAGTGGCCCACACCCGAACCGGAAACCCCACCGTCTTCTCCATACCCTTACTCGGTTGATACCCCCTCCCCCTCCGTTCTCGTGCACAAGAGGCACCTTAAGATCCGCCGGGCTAAAATCCTCGCGGCGAAGCAGCCCACCATGCCCGCCGGGCCGTATACGCGGGAGCACCGGGCAGAATACCGCAGGGCTCAAGGGTGCTGGAACTAATCGTGGGGGATTATAAGAAAGCCTAACGGAGATAACCAACAAACAAACAAACAGGCAAGGATGAAAAAACCTTAAAAAAAACCTTAAAAAAACCTTAAAAACCTTAAAAACCTTAAAAAAAAAAACTATAAAAGTCAAAAGTCAAAAAAAAAAGCGTTCTTAGTATTCAATTTTATTTCCTTTAAATACATGTATCCTACTATTCTTACCCCCGCGATCGATGCTCATTAATTCTATATCCTTATACCCTATAATTTATCCATATCCCCGTTTATGCCTTTCAATTCTCCCCTCTCCATAGAACGGAACTATATTCATTAAAGGGAAATTAAAATAATAGTAATAAAAAAACGGTAGCTTCATTTGGTATCACTCGTAGAGATTTATGGTTCGATGTGTTGAATTTTATGTTACTGTCCGAGTCTTCCATTGTCCTCAAACAACGGCTTTGCCACAAGCGTTTCTTTCATACGTCATTCCGTTCTATGAGGTTGCTTCTTATGTGGTGGTGAGACATACTTGGTTGGTTCGTGATTATAAGGCGGCTATTCCGGTAGGCTTCTTTGCGCTCCCCAGGTTTGGAGGCGTATACTGGGCTGAAAGTCATCATGCGTTATGGGCTGGTGACGGGAACTAGTTCTTTCTCATGAGGGATGAGGTCACTGAAGTTCTCTATATATATATGTTCGGCCATTTGGCTCTCTTCTCGTTTTGGTTAAGCAAGCAAGCAAGCAAGAAGAATATCACTGCAAATTGGAGTTGCGCAACTTTCAACTCGCAGTGATATTCTTGCTTCTTCTTAACCAAAAACGGAAGGGCCAAATGGCCGAACATATATATATAGAGAACTTCAGTGGCCTCGGGCCTCATGAGAAAGAACCTGATTCTCGTCATCGGCCCATAACGCATGATGAGTTTCAGCAGAGTATACGCCTCCAAACCTGAAGAGAGAGAGCAAGGAAGCCTAGCCGATACGAAATGGCCGCCGTATAATCAAGAACCAAGTACAAGTATGTCTCCCCACCACATAAGAGATAGCCCCATAGGACGGACTGACGTAGGAAAGAAATGCTTGCGACGAAGCCGTTGTTTGAGGACAATGGAAGACTCGGAGAGTAACAAGAAATTTAACACAATGGGTGAGGTTACATAGCGTATGATACGAGTACGGTGTAGTGCGATACCGCATTAGCTGGTTTTATCCGGCTGCCCGCTAGCGCGTTGAAATAGAGTAGGGGCTGAAGCAAAACATTCAATACAGTCAGGAAGAGTCCGGAATAAGCCTGGTTTTGGCCATAAAAGGTTAAGTGAAGGCGTTTTATTGCGAATTTGGGGCAGGTTGCGAAAGGCTCTTATTTCAACGCTCTAGCGGCAGGCGTAAGAAGCCAGGTGGTTGGGTATCTTACAGTGGCATTAGCCGGGACGGTGTAATGTAAAAAACACTTTAGATCTCAATAGAGAGGTGAGGTGAGGGGGTTGCGATGGGAAAAGATAATTTAGGCTCTTTAGTACACGATTGGCTCCGGCATTGAGAATAAGAATAAGGATATCGTAGATCGAGGTTGGTCCCCCGCTCGATTGAGCCCACATGCACTTAATCTTCCTCATATGCTACCAACGCCTCGTGTTTAAGTCTTTTATCGAACCACCCTCGCTTTCTATGCGGGGGTTCGGTCAATCGGTGCTTTCTATGGCGGAACTCTTATGGCAAACGATGTCGTGACCTGCATCAAACTTTATAGTGCGAGATACTGCCCTCCAGTATTGTACTAGTACTGTGCGTTGCAGCTGTAATTTACCGTACGGCACCGGTGGTCTACAATACTATCATGTACAAAATTATTCGAACTGGGCTGAGATCTTCGATAGGCGTTGTGGGGATACATGCGTTTGGCGTGGGGCTGCCATAAGCGATATGAAGATATGAAGAGGAAGAGAAGTACTACTAGATAACTCAATTAATTAATAGCGCGCTTAATTATTAGAATAGACTAATAAAACACCCTTACCGTACTCGTGTCTCCGCGCCAAGATTGGGCACCTCTTTGGGAATAGCCTCTGCCGGCCGTACAGAGGACAGTCTTGACGCCGCTTTTCCCAAGAAAGACTGTAGTGGAAAAACCCTGAACGAATATCTAAAGTCAATGGAGATTAAATTCTTCTGACCGCTGACCATTAACCATTAAACCTCATCTCCTCTGCATACACGGACTTGTAATAAATTTAAATGAAAGTTCATACAGAAGCGATCGATAAGTTCTTGAGGGATGCGCTCCCACTCAGTACATCGGGCCTCTCGTACACACTGTTTTGTTTCCTCACCGCTCCCAACAACAAATACACAAGATATTGTGAATGATCTAACATTGCGATGAATTGTGAGATCATTCTCATATCAGGACTCTACTGACATTCAAACAGCTCGAACACTATGCCTTTTGCGGGTTGAAAGGAAACTATTCCAAAAGAGGTGCCCAATCTTGGCGTGGAGACACGAGTACAGGTATTCTCCACGAAGTGGGGGTTCCGATGAATTCTTGTCACATATTAATAATAAAAAACTAGCCACGTTATGGTGGCGGTAAGAAAAACTTTTATCATGCTCACAGCCAGTACCTATTGCAAGTCGCTCATCTAATTCTACTAGTTACACTGGGGTGTTCAGTAATTTTTGACATGTGTTCCGGGGGGAATGTAGGGAACTGTCTCTTCCAGCCTAATCCAGGTCGGATATTGTGATTGGACGAGGCCGGAGGAGGGCTACCTTCCTCAAATCCTTATCGCGGGAAGCGACTGTGAGTGGTGTTTCACCTTCATGGCTTGGCTTGGTGGGATCGGCGCCGCCCTGTACGAGTATTCTCACCATCTCCTCATCCCCATAACCGGAAGCCCACCAGAGTGGTGTTCTATCTCCGATGATTGGCTTGTCAGGGTCGACTCCATCGCATGTGAGGAGTAGCCTCACTGTCCCATGATTTTCGCGCATAACTGCCCACATGAGCGGTGTACGTCCCGCCGAGTCTTCTCGATTAAAATCATAACTTTCCACCTTTATCAATGCAGCCACTACAGCATCGATTCCCATATAGGATGCATAGTGTAAACCAGTACATGGAGGGCTAGAGTCCAGGAAACAATAGTCCCGAAGTGTTTTTTTTTTAAAAAAGGCAGATAATATATGGTTTTCGAATTGGTTTAATAGCTTAACTGCAAGGGTTAAGGCCCGGTCTGAAAGTTCGATTTTTGCATGAGCTCCCCAATGGCAGGATGAATATTCGAGAAAGGGCATATGTCCAAGGTCCTCAACCTTGTTTGCATGAAGTTTCTTAACCCGGCTAGAACTGAGATACGCCAAGCACGTTTCGCCGAGTACTTTATGGGCACCAGATAGGATCCCGGGCCGGGAAAGGTATTGCTGAAGCGTGTCATGGATTAGCCGGACTTTCAAGGTCTTTTTCTCAGCCATGACGAGCCCTAAGCAAGACCCAAGGACTGTATCTCGCGACCGGATGTTCTTAGGGTCTAGATCTGTTGCCGCGGGATCTACTGCCAGAGCGTGGCAGAGTTCATCAATGCGCAACGGCCGCTTCGCATGGGATACCCACATCAGCACCTCCATCCCAAGTCTTGCCAAGTCACCGTTCTGTTTCTTTATTTGCTGAAGAGTTTGGCCATACAGGCTGTCTAGGTCTGTACCAGCCATAACAACCTTTTGCAACATTTCCTTTTGCCTCGCTAATCTGCTCTCGGGCGAGATATCGTCAAATCTTTCTGCAATAGGTAAGGAACTTTGCAGAGCGTTAACCAGTGGTACAAATTTATAATAGGGTTACTCCCACTTACCTCTCGAAAGTCTTTTTCGATTCTGCCCCCAAGATATCGTCACTTTTTAGCACAATGGCTGGGGACCCCCGCAATGTGTTAACTAGTGACACAAATCTAGAATAGGGCCATCCCCATGTCCTCAAGGCCTTTTCCGATGTTCTTCCAGTGATATCATCGATCTTTAGTGCAATGGGTGGGGACCTTTGTAGTGTTAGCCAGTGACCCAAATTCAGAATAAAGTTACCCCTCTTACATTTCTGAGGATTCCTCCGACGTTCCTCCCATGACATCCTTGATAGGATTTTCTGTCAACATGTCCGCATCTCGTGCATTAGTATCCATTTTCCGGCTAATCTGTCTAGCGACATCTCCTTGGTCGGTCTCAATGTTTATATTATATGCGCCATTCATGAAATGCTTCTCAATCTCCCCACGAATATTCGTCCTTCCTGTAAGAAATAGCCGGGTATTTGGTGCATCTCGGGCAATCTGCCCTAATGCACCGAGAAGCTTTGATCGATCCTCAGGCAGTAGCTCATCAGCTGCGTCGATACAGATGTATGCTCGTTCAACGGGAATAATTGTTTTGACAAATAATTTCACCATGTCTGGCAATTGGAGCCCTTTTCCGTATGTCTGCCTAAACTCTTCAGATGCGCTGCGAATTCCCTCTGGAATCCCTGCCCCTCCCAAAACAAACTGTCTAAGTAGACACCCTATGATGTTTACCGCCGATTGCTCTTTCCGTGCCCGGGGATCACAATAGAAAAATAAAATCACGACCCCATCCCGACGGGCTTGCTCGCCCAGGGTGTCTATCACTAATGAACTTATTTCATTCCTTATTAGCATCTGCTATTGTTTCTGGGAAATACACCTATACCTTATATATGTCTTGTCAACCCCTTTGTCCCCACAGCAAAGAAGAGTGTGATTCGCGAAGCCATTCCGACCCTCGCGCCATGTCTTGAATTCATTCCTCCGTAGAACCCAGCTCCCAAAGCCATCCGGTCGACTATGACTCACATCTTGATGTCTTCCATTGGGCTCAAGTGGCGATAGCCATGCATGAATCTGCCGGTGTTTCTCATTCGCTTCCACATTGATGTTGGGGCTGTGGGTTTTGGGCGTGTCCTGAGTGATCTGATTCAGGTGGTTATGAATACCACTAGTTGTGTGGTGGGAATGACCATTCGATTTGCCACGCTGCCGGTGGTCAGGCCGATAACTCGATAAAATCCTCCCCACAGGCCGTGTATTTCGGCAGAGAAGGTGCTGTAGCAGGCGAGATTGCTGTATGGCAGTACGGGAATACATTGAGGAGGTAAATGGGTTTCGGCTTTCTGTGAGCGGAACCAAGCTGTAACTGCTGTTTTATAGTAGTGTCACCTAGTTGTGTCAGATGGGAGTGCTGGCCACTAATTTCTATGCCAAGGCAATTTGTGACTTCTACTTCCTATCTCAGTAGGCAGAGTTCCGATAGAGAGAGTTTTTATTGCCTAATTTATCAGTCATTCACGATTCCGAACACCTATCTTACTAGAGCATAGTTTTTGATGAACTGGTCTTAACAGAAGCAACGAGAGGCCTGATCAACTTTGCCACATTTCTATTCTCCTAACTCGGATGGGCAGTTGTAACTGTACCGTACGATCGCGGAACACTCAAATACACGACCCCCTCAAATATACAGGTGGGTGGTAACTAAATGTGATTGGTTGTTGGTCTGAAGGCCATGATGACATAATGATATTAAGTCTTGGAAAAGGACAATATGAACCTTCTGTAAACAATCGCAACAGTTTCTCCACCTCCCGTCCGAGTCTATTTTGAAACCTATTTTATTGAAATCCACAATGGTCAGTACAAGGACAGTGCTGCTAGAGGAGAAGCTGGACCGAGCAGTAAAAGCATACAAAATGGCCCCAGAATACTCGTCGTACCGGAAAACAGCAACTGCATTCGGAATCTGCTGTTTTTCCACCCTTCAAAAGAGGACTGCAGGCCATACCCGGGCCAAGTCCACTGTCGCAGAGAAAAGACAACTACTATCTCGTAAGTAGAGGCTCAATAATCTCTCATATATGGATAATTGACTATAGTAAATAGGAAAAGAGGAAGGAGAATTACTAGGGCATTGTCGGAGGCTTTGTGAGGAAAACTTTCCAGTTACTATGCGAACAGCAGAAGCCCTAGCTGCGCAAGTCCTCAGCAGACGTACAGGAATAAAGCGGGCAGATATCCAAGTAGGACATCATTGGAAGGATCGATTTGTTAAGAGATGGCCAGAGTGGGAGTCGAAACTTAGCTGTAGGATTGATTCTTCCCGGGCTGAAGCTTCAGATCGTGCTGTATTTGAAGACTTCTTTGCTAAGGTTAGTGTACAAAACTTGTATTATATAAACATATACAATGAACTAATTAAATTTGCACATGAGCACAAACCAAATAGTTAGAAACCGCCTTCAACCAGTACTATATTTTACCAGAAAACCTCTATAATCTCGATGAAAAGGGAATTCGTATGGGGATTGCCCTGCAGTCAAAAGTGCTTGTCCCAAAGCATACGCGCATACCAAATCCCACTGCCGTACGTCAAGATAACGAGCAAGAACTGGTCACCGTATTGGAGTGCATTGCTGCCGACAACTACGTAGCTACACCATGTATCATATTTAAAGGAAAGAGCCATAACTATGGCTGGTATCCAGCAAACTTTGAAGGCTATAGCTATAACTATGGTGTTTCAGACAATGGTTGGATTGATACAATTTTGTATTATGAGTGGTTAGAAAAGATTTTTGAGCCACAGACTCGTACAAGGTAAGAAGTATCAAACTATCAATAATTACCATTTAGTTAACTTATGCATAGGGCAAATGGAACCTGGCGGCTCCTAATTGTGGATGGCTTGAGAGAGCATATTCACATTGATATCATTGAATTTTGTCTTAACCATCGGATATTGGTTGTTTGTTTACCATCACATTCCACTCACTATCTCCAGCCATTAGATGTGGCTGTTTTTTCGAGTTATCAACATTTTTATTCCCAAGAGGTAGACAAATTCTCTCGTTCAGCTGGCTCTGGAATTGGCAAAGAAAACTTTCTACGATTTTTGTTTCCTCCCCGTGACAAAACATTTGCCCCAGAGAAGAGATTGGCAGCGAATGCATTTGAATCTACTGGTATTTGGCCATTGAATCAGGCTCGAATTGAGGACCGTTTTCCCCCGCCTCCCCCGGCACCACCTACCCCTCCACACTACGAGCGAGGTCTTGAAAACAAGGCTGAGAAGATTGAGGCTAGCTTACGAGAATGTACACCAAGTGGCTTACTCTTTACGGATGCTGCGGAAGAGATTTCAAATCTGAGTTCTGAGCTTGTTCGAGTACGTACTCAGCTGGCATGCAAGGAAGTTGAACAGGAAAATACAGCTATGGAGTTGGAGAGAATAAAGGGGACCAAGGCTGACTGGAGAGTGCTTACAAAAACTCGTCTTTGCACATCACAGTACCTTGCAAAACGGAAAAGGGAACGGGATTTGGGGAAGGGGGCAAGAGATACAGGGGATGGAATTGCCCTTGGTGGGGAGGATACAGCCAAGGGCCAGGATATGAAGAAGGAGATTGGCGGAGGAAAAGATGAAAATATGGCTGAAGAGGATGCAGGAGTCCTGGAGGGAAAGGAAAATATTCTCCCGTCAGAAGGTATTAAAAATGGAAGGAAAAAGAAGGCACGCAGAGATTCGAAGGATTGTATTGCTGATACTATTGATCCTACTCCCACTGGGAGTCAGGTTCTTTGTCTTGGGCATTTCAATTCTATGGTTTAATGTGTATACTTGTAGCAGGCATGAAGTATCCGATATCCAGAGTTGTGAATTTCTAGAAGAATTCTTGTGCTGCCGGACACTTTGTATCCAAATTACTACCTTAAGCATTCTGCTTACTGCTGCACCGTTAACTATGGTGGTCTGCTGAAATTCTCCTTGGAAATGATCATCATGAGCAACAGATGTGATTGGCCACTAGCCAATCTCTGTTCTCCAATGAGGGTTGCCGCCAACCCACCTGTATATTTGAGGGGGTCGTATATTTGAGTGTTCCGCGATTGTATATGATAGATAATTGCATCATCTGGGAGAGGCATATTGCGTTACTTGGTACAGTCAAGTGCGTCACTGCGGAATTAAAGGTAGCCTAATTGAGCAGTGGCCATCTCACTCCAGCCGCCTCCTCTGAGATGGTCTCGTTTACTGTTTCGTTTTTTAACCAGAAAAGGTTCTGAACAGCTGGTGTTTGACAGTGTTCTTCCCCCTTTCAAGTTTCCCTGAGATCCAATTTCAGGATACCGGCATTTAGCACACAGGCTATGGAATAAGAGAGAACTGTCTCCGGACGTATTTTTGTGGGGACGGGAGAGAACACCAGCAAAATAAAACGACGCGTTACTTAGAGAGGAAACTCAGACGTCCTGAGACAATTCTCTTATTCAAGATAATACGGTACCGGTACTTCATGGGTAACAATGGATCAGTTAAGGTTAGGGTTATAAAAAAATTCTAGTAATTAATCCCTGTTCGTCTCCCGCCCCGTTTCGCCCCCCGGTGGTGATCTATTTCTTTACTGTTTAAGACATTTCGCCAAGACAATACTGTACTCGTGTCTCCGTGCCGAGAATAGGCACCTCGTTTGGAATAGCGACCACCAGCCCATAAAAAGTATAGTGTTCGAGCTGTTTGAAAAAGTGTGAGGAAAAGTGCCAGTAGCCGGTAAGGTCATATATCAAAGTGACCTCACGATTGACCACAGGATTGGACAATTTGTGAACTCCGGTGGGCCAGTATTCATTCTTCTTAGGAAGTGGGAGAGTATGCCCCAAGAACTTATTGATCGTTTCTGTATGAATTTTCATGTAAATTTATTACAAGTACGAGCATGTGGAGGAGATAGTAGGTTTAATGGCTAATGGTCAAGCTCTGGGACCAGAAGATATTAAGCTCACCCGTTTACTCTTGTAACAAGTTCAAGGTTTACCCCGTCATCATGCTCATCGAGAAAAGCGGCCTCAACGCCATCCTCCATATGGGTCCGGGGTGGCTATTCCAGAAGAGGCGCCTATTATTGGCGCGGAGACACGAGTACCGTGTGTTGGGGATCCATAGAGGCGTGGTTGTGGTGGTTGATACTTTGTATGTTTTATTCATAATGCGAAGATTTCTTTTGGCGATGGTTCCATTGCACGAAAACTCATGCACCACTAGTTGTTCAATAATAATATGAACCTTACCCACCGTAGGCTATCTCCCCTCATTTTATCCCACGCACCCCCACCCGCCCACCCTGCACCTGAAGCTAATAGCGGTCATCGGACCAATAGGAATCAGTGGGATTTTATTGGGTGCGGTACTAAACCCAGTAGTATCACGGCGATCCGTGATCCATGGTTGCGAGAGGAAACAGCTATTCAAGCAATGACTACTAAGTTACCCCCTGCAATATGTCATTAACGTGGAATTAATGGATTCTTGAATCGGAGCTTGGGGACATCGTGAAAACTTGGCGTGCAGGCGATATACTGGTTTGGGAGCATTGTATTGAATTCGATACTTCATAAGATAGCCTCGTGGCGATTCCTATTGGCCCAATGATCGCCACCAGTCTTAGGTACGCGACTTCAACCCGGCTGTGCGAGCCCTGCACTAATACAGTACACTACCGCGATCCTAAGAAGTGCGATCCGATCGCATGATAACTTGACCAGATGCTGTGGTGCTAAGTTAGTACTTATTATAGTACCAGGCGGACCCTATTTCAACCTCACAAATTATCCTAACTATAATCTTCCTGTCCGGCGTCTGCCAATCTCACATCCATACCTATCTTTCCTAAAAAGAAAAAGAAAAGATACGTTTACAAGGCAACAAATAGGGAGAGCCAGCATGCCAGGGCGAAAACAGCCAAAATATCTCTAGCCTTCAGAACCCATAACCTCTTGTCCGTCCAAGACCAACGAAGCAAAAAGAATTTTTTTCCCTTCTTTTCTAGTATAATATCCCGCCGATCGCCAACCTTAAGGTCTAAAGTTGGATTCTCCCACCTCGTAGCAGTTCTGATTTGCCCCTACAGCCTTATCGGGCAAGGCTGAGGTTTTCAGTCTTCCAGTCCCCGTAGGACAGGTTCTTTTTTAATTCTCCTGCCCTGCATGAAGGATCGCTCAATAATATCTCATTGTAAGCGTGAACCGATCTCCCCGGGATCCTGCTAATTGCGACAGGGGCTGATTGGTTCTCGACATGTTAGTCACTGCGCTAGGTATTTCATGGAATGTAAACTGGGGAACAAATAGCTATCCCATCGAAAGATGTATTTCGTGATTTTAACGGGAAGGGTGGTGTGTCCCTTCCAAAATTGTTCGCATGATAAATTCGATAGAGGACACGTTTGCCCCCTAGATGCATTTTGTGAGAGCCCCTGAGTAAATTTTAAACAAAAGTTGGTGCTCACTACAGCCATACAGAAGGACATGAAACTACATAGCTTGAGGAATACTAATTCCTATGCACTACTACACGGCACTCGAGTTGCCGGACTAGATTCACTCGTTTCCTGTAGGAAATGGCAACCCCAGTGTTGCCGACTAGAAGTATCATACTATTCATGTACCATCACTCGAACAATCTACAGGTCTTACAGCATCACAAGAACCACATCCATCATATCACCCATGCAAATACCCCATGTCACCCTCGCAGCAACACCGCCAACTAAAAAAGTACCTCTAGCGGGCTCCTATAAAGCCTGCGGTCCTAAATAATCAACATCTAAACTCCGCATCTACACACTCATCTCACACCAGACCATTTTCCAATCATCATATAGCGCCCGAGGCAACCCCTAACCCAACTACCGCCACGACTCCCCACCGCCCCACTTCACACCCCCCATCTCTCTAGCACCAATACTATGCAAAATTCCTTTTTGAGCACTCAGTCCATTTCAGGAAATAACCGTAGCCCAGGTGTCAACAAGGCTGAAACCATTCAATTCAGGTTTACCGATCCTGATTGGTCACATATCAGGCTCCTAGCGCGTCAACAATGAGGCGGGGTATCTGGACTATCACATCGAAGCAGAAGCCCTGGATTGCCCATCGGACAAACTAATTTGCAGGATGCGGTAGGTACGAAACGATCTTAATTCACGAGCCCAACCGCCCACTAAACCAAGCTATCTGTATTGTAAAGGAACAAAAAAGTAAGTCTACACTACAAAACCAACGCGAATGCCGCTAATAATTGGAACAGAGTGTCACTTATGGATAGCAAAGAGTGGGAAAGAAGGTTAGACAGGATTAGGAAGAATGTGCCCAACAAAGTTGTTTTTGACATTCCAAAGAGGAGACAAAATGGGGGGAGACAAAGTGGGGGGAGACAAATGGAAGCCGCTGTGGAGCGGGGCGTTACA
>Ga0307509_10002344_pt1 | contig 30813 bp, 26 predicted proteins | sample 10_EM_MG_FD_202245 | JGI IMG/M metagenome (GOLD analysis project Ga0307509, IMG submission 202245) | Populus trichocarpa ectomycorrhiza microbial communities from riparian zone in the Pacific Northwest, United States - 10_EM | ecosystem: Host-associated > Plants > Roots > Unclassified | place...
ATTACATATTGCTATGATACCACCCCCCCCCCCCCCCCCAAACACCATCTTTTACCAGAGCACAAGGTTTCTACAATATAATACACACATACATTAGTACATCTCAGAACACCCCAGCCTCTCTCCGAACATTCACTACCTTAGTCCATCTATTCCCAGTATATACAGTATATCTATATAAAATGCTTGATCCAATCCGGGGCACCAATGCAACGGAACAGTATTATACAATGGAGAGAATCGCAAACTGTGGGTGGGTGGGTTCAAGTTGTCGAGTGATGATGATTCCTGCAGTTTGGTTGGTTTAATTTTTCTGGTTGTCATACCTATTAAATGCTATACTACACCTCTGTGCTGTACTGCGCTGGTGCTCACGGTTTACGGGGTTTAGGTTAGGTGATGGTGAGAGGGTACGAGGAGGGGTGCTGTCGGGGATGGTGGGAGCGGGTGCCAATTTCAACATTGATTGGAACGGACAAGCATTTGTGATCCACGAGTGATAATATGAGGGGGCTACGGGCTCGAAGGTTGAGTTATAGACTTGCAAAAATTGGAGGAGCACGTTTGAGGGCCAAAGTTACGAGTATATCGACAGAGTATCATTGCATCGTGCTCCGCTAAGACAGCGCGTTCACTAAAAAAAACGCAAATCTCAAATTATTTCTACCAACACAAACAAACAAACCCAACAATAATAAGCATGCCTAGTACGAGAGAAACTTAACTGACGAAAAGAAAATATAAAAATAAAAATAAAAAGCTATAATATATATACTAAAGAATCTCCTCCACCTGCCGATTCATTCCCGCCTTGGGCACTATAGCGGGCTGTATCAGTATCCTACAAGAAAAACTTTTTGAATCCGCTGAAAAGGAAGAAATAAAATGAGAAGGAAAGTGGGGGGACGGCTCATTTCATCATATTCCATCTCTTAAAGTACAATCATCAGATCATTCCGTTGCAATTTCTCCTCATCAAGATTTGGATAAAATGGCACGAGACAGTCCGCACTCTGCACGTATGCATTATTGTATAGTCTCCAGTACGGTGTCCGGACCTTCCTCGCAGGGTGGAAAAGGCCTGCCCATACATAGTTCATGACTAACCCAGGGCCGATAGCCATTCGGATAGCATCGATCGCTTCAATAATTCGGTCAATAACGTGCGGCGATGTCTCAAACATATTCGGGTACAGTAGGTTCAACAGATGCATCATAGCATCTTCGCAGCCCAGCCCGACCACGCCCAGTGCAACATGCTTCACAACAGAAGCCGCGGTTTGACGGTGGACTTGGTCACGGTCGATTAGTGCATCCTCGAGAAGTGGTGTGACAGCGTAGACGTAATCCTTTGCCATCTCGCCGATGTACTCAAACAAGAAGGAAAGGGATTTGAGGACACCGTTCTGGACGTTAAGTTCTGGCACTCGGTACTCGTTCATCAAGGCTGGAAGTACGGTGAAGGGAGCGCAGGTCTCGGCGACAATACCGATGGCAACGGCAGTACAAACACGGGACTGACGTTCCTGGACACGGAGATTGTTGAGTAAGGTCGCAAGAACGTCTTGGGGGCCGATGGCTTTGGCAATGAAGCCTAAGTTGAAAATTAATAACCACACGAGCATAAATAGAGACAGACTGCTTACCAAAAGTGTTATTTGCCGCTCTTCGGATACCCTTTTTGTGCGCTTTTAACATATCCAGCAACTCAAAACAGATTCGCATCCACTCCCTCGCACTCACAAACTCGGCACCTCGATCCGCGATTCTGCCTACCAAATCAATAGTATTCTCCTGCACCTTTTCATGTCGATTCCGCAAAATCGGCGTCAGGCGAGGAAGCAGGTCCTTGATTGGAGGCTGCATGCTGTTGATGCCTACAACTGTGACAATAGACCTCAGAGCTCCAAGAATTGAACCCAGGACTTCGGGATACTCTTCTCCTAGGTACTCATATAGAACAACACCTAGTTTTCCCATCAAAGCATCTTCGCCGCATTGTTTCTTTTTGCTCCCGGTCAGCCATGTTTGCAATATAAAAATTTAAGGGAGAGGATGAACGTACCATGACAACCGCAATCCGTGAGATCAAATCCGCACTTTGTTGGCGGACAGCGGAGCTCTTATTGTTCAACCTCCAGAGGATGGTACTCACGATCTGCGGCAAGTATGGTTTACACCTAGTGCCTAACGCATTAACCACAGTACCGAACCCATTCAACATAACCACGTCCTCCATAGTTTGCTCCTGGAAAGCGAACAAAACACCATCCACGAGTCGCTCCTCCAGACGTTCACCAATGTCAGCAGCGCCAAGGGAGGCAATGACCTTCTCAACACTCTCCAGCGTCATCTTACGGTATGGCTCACTCTCATCCTTGAGGTGGTCAACAATCCTCTCAATAATTTCTCCACATCCGACCTTTTGGCCAAGGTCGACCGTGGTTTCAACCACCTGTCGATAATTCCGTTTGTCCAAAGCCATGCGCCGAACCCAGAAGGCTTTGAAGAACTCAGGTAGCACATTTTCCTTCAAGTACGCCGCCGTTACACCCTCTGTCCCTGCACATTGACTGATAACCTTCAGAACGACTTTCTTCATTTCCTCATCTGGACTCTGGAATTCTCTTAGCAGGATTTCCATCACTTCTGAGGTGTAGTAATTGGCATATTCCTCGTCCATGAGTGGGATAATGTAACCGACTGCTTTCAAGAATCCAGCTAATCCTTTTCCTCGCTGCTTCTTTGCACCTGTCCATAGGGGATTGAGAATTGTATCAAAACTCTCGATACCGTAAGGGCTTGCGGCCTCGGCCAAGGCAGCAATAGCCAAACTGGTGACTGTTCTAACCTTAGCTTGCTCGTCCTCCAAGTTGGGCCCGATACAATCCACTAATCCTTTGAGATGGGGCAAAATGGCACAACCCATCAAAATGGGAATCTGCTGGACAATCTTGACACCAGTGTGTCTTGCTTGCCAACTCTTCTTACTGCGGCAAACAGCCTTCAAGAATGGTAACAGTGCTGGTATACCGAGGGCGGATGCTACTACGGCGAATGCTCGAGCTGTGGTATTACGGACGTATTCGTCTACATGGTCGATATCTGGTCGCATTGTCGAAATCATATGAGCCAAACCAGCGGCCTTTGAAAGATTGCTGATGATCTCCCGTCCCTCAACTCTCGCATAATAGTCCTGATCAATCAGAAGTGGCTCAATGACGACCAAGATTTTATGCACATACGGCCTGACAAGGTCATCCAGCTTGTAGAGAATACGATCAATGACCTTGACCAATAAATGTCGTTCCTGGTCCTCAAGGGTCTTCTCCATGAGCAAAGGCAATATCTGATTAAATAACGGCCCTGCACCAAATTGACGAGCATTGTCAGTAAGTTGGCGAAGAGCCGTCTTCCTCATTGGTGGCGTTCCGTTCTTGACTTTCAAGAGTAAACGCATGATTTTTCGCTCCTTTAATTCCTCGACAGTCATGGAGTTTTCATCTCCACCGTCGACAAGCTTTCCAAAATAGACCATATCCTCGGCTTTGAAGAACTGGAGATCACCGACTCCGGGAATATCCGTAGGCATCTGTTTCCCCAGGATCCTGGCATTCTCAGGCTCCTGCATCATAAACCCACCAATTCCAGACGATGATGCCATGGGGGCGGGAGTGGACATAAGTTTCCTGGCAGGGGTGCGGATAGGTGCATATCCTGGAGGGGGCTCAAGAATCTTGTATCCTTCCTTTGGCAGCATTTCATCCAGCTCTTCATCAGACAGGGGGGCATTCCTATCGCCATGGCCAAAGGTAATCGGCAGCGAAGGTATCGGCGCCGCACTGACAGTAGGGTGGATAGGTGTCACTAGTCCTTGGTTTCCGACTGGTGTAGCAGCAGTGAGCGAAGGTGCCTGATCCCATCGGGAACGCTTTACCATTGGTGTCGCATCTGGCGCAGCAGCAACATCCCACCTGCTCGATCGCTTCTTTGAACCGTCTTCCTCCTTCACCGCTACCGCATTATCATCGAGCCCAACATCCCATCTCTTTTTCTACAAGTTTGTTAGCAAAAACCCCGATGGTAAAAGGCTAGAGCAAAAGTTGAAAAACATACCCGCTTCCTTGTCACATCGGTCGCCCCATCTCTGTTCTCTATATCAGCCTCTTGATCCTTAAGAGTAGCCTCATGCTCAACACCATCCATGTCGCCATCCCCGTTTTTGAGCTTTTCCTCAATCTGCCTCCTAACACGTTCCTCTTCCCTCTCAAGTTCCTTTTCCAACATAACCTCCCGGTAGCTCCGGCCTTCACCCTCCGCTCCATCGTTTGCAAACGCGTCCTTCCGCGTTGGTGTCAACTGTCTTTGAAACCTACGCTTCTGGTAATCCGTCTCTCGGTCCGCGATTTGACCCCCTTTTGCCCTTGCAGACATCAGGTCCATATCGTCGTCACCAGCATTCACAAACTCGTTCATAATTTCCTTAGAAGCAGTGTACTGGCCCACCAGCCTCCGTGTTCCGTCACCCCCTTCCATATCCACATCGTCGTCATCATCATTCGCGGGAATCGACGTGTTGTAACCAGCGAACTTGTCCCCATTCGCGCGATCGTACAGTGTGGTATCGAAGGTGTCAGTCAAGGCCGCCTTCGTAGAGTTGTCCTTGCGCTGCGTTGAAGGATCAAATGCTTTCGACTTTGATTTCATTGCATTGCGCTCCTGTTGCATGCGTTTAATCTCCTCAAATTCCGCTGTCGATAAGGTCAGCCTCGGGCAAGGAGGAAAAGGTCAATAAACGGGGAGAGAACGCTTACCATCAGCCATCGCGAGAAGTTTAAAGGGAGAAAAAAAATCAATAGAAATAATGAGCGAAAAGAATGACAAAGTGTTCGCGGATGTAGTTGGTTGGCGATGCGTAGAGCGGGAGAGGTTGATGGTTCGGGAAAATTTCACGCCGTCAAAGTGGCAACGGGCCGCAAGCATTTGGTCTTTGCTGAGATTTCGCGTGCTGTTACCCGGCCCCCGCACCAGCCAGGCGCCCCTATTCTCTCAGAAATTCGTGTTCCGTGTTAAACCCACAGTGAGGTCATTTCCGAGGGCATAATCAGGAAACAATAGTCTCCGATGGCGATCTCCTGAACATAATTCTTCCCCACTTCTCGATTTCCTTGCCCCAGTTTAAATTCGGATCTCAAGTCCAATTATAAAGTCAGACTCCAGCTGCAGTGATTGCTCACTCCTCAATATCACCTAGCTCCTGGCCAAAACCCCCACCGGTGTGAAATTCTCCGAGAACATTATATACGGTTCCGTATATGAGGCCGTCCCGGTAAGGCAAAACAATCGGTCCCCCCCCGATCAAAGCAGCCAGGATCGGTGCCAACTGTCGATATTCCTCCCAGATCTCGATGTTTCAAACTGGCCAAACAGCCTTTAAAATCCGTCCAGCCATACAGCCCACAGCCTTGCTGCGGGGTGAAGCAATCGAGCCTTCGCCCATGTTCAGGGCTTGCGCTCAGTGGCTTGGGGGAAGCGTGAGGAGTGACAAATTTTGCCCTGCTTGTGGGTCGTTATTCTCCCATGGGTTCCGGTGAGCGGGAGAATCGTGCCAGAAATGCCCTTTCCAGAATCTCATTATAAATGCAAGTTCGAAAACGGCATACTCCTCGAAAGCAAAATACTCGCTCAAACTCTAACAGAATTGATAATATAGAATGAGAAATAAGGCATAGTCAAGCAATGTGTGCATAGTATTAGGAAGGCCAAATATGCCTCTTAAAGCTCAAAGTAGGATGCTCTAACAGCCCGAACAGAGTATCTCGACATGGCACACTTAGCTTTGAAAATCAGTACCGATACGTTAGGCTCTACCTCCATGGTGGGAAGTATTCACTCCGACTAGCTACAACTAGGAAAGCGGATTACCTCCAACAGCGCACCAGATAGCCAACCTTCGTGAAGAATATTCCCAATTTTTCCTTCTTTTTTCTCCTCCATCACTCACAACGAGCCACCACTATCAAACAGAAACAGAAGCTCCTAAACCCTCCGGATCTCGCCAATGATGCTATGGCATTATACTCCACTCCGCCCCCCCCTTCTTTCAAGTCCTCCTCAATCACTAGATCACAACCAATCACTCGAGATATTACCCCAACTCAAATATCCTAACCATGCTTGTATATACGACATAGACCCGGCAGGTCTTCCAATGTTCTTCCCTTCCTTTCCCCTACGACGGCAAGATCCAGCAAGCCAGTCAACAATCCCGGAGGGTAGAGAATGTATGAAATGCGGTAGCAGGTACCGGCTGATTTCAGGGGAAAACTCCCGAAGCACCCCGCAGCGGTGAGTCCCGAGAGTGCAGGATCCTAGAGCAGAGTAGTATATGCAAGAATGTTCTACGCGCTTTTATTCCACAGCTCAGTTTGAATCGTGTCCCGGTCCGATTCAACTTGACAGTCTAATTTTTCCGAGCCAGGGGTTTAGAGTACGGAGCTCCTGCGAGCTGGCTCCCGACTTACTTGGGGGCATAATGTGACTGCGTAATTCCAACAGATCCGGTACAGCCTTGAGTGACTAGTGCAACAGATAGCTCGAATATTCCAAGTGACAGCATCATCAAGCATCTGCCTAACGCGGCGGTCTATACATCCCAACGCTAGTTATTCCAGATAGATACAGTACAGCGTTTAGAAACGACGAAGCATGATAAAACACCACAGTATCTATGGACTTATATACCCGGGAGCTTGGCCCCTGCGATGGATCTACGGATCCTATCCTGTCCTACAGGTTCTCGCCAGAGGGGTGAACCCGCACGTTCCCGTTGGTACAGTTACATCCGGGATCAGGGCTCAAGGATAGTGTGTGTGTGTGGAACTGCGGGGGTTCTTGAATTGGGAAAAGAAGGAAGGAGAAAAAAACATTGACAGGGCCTCTTCAGTAGCACGATACAAGGAGGGTGTGGATAGATGGTGAGTGACTTTGTCTGTTCCTACCGGTAATCACCACCGTGCCTGCAAAGTACGGGACCTGTCTGGTGGACCATATGGGATGGAGGATAAATCCTTTGGAGATACTATCTTCCCGGAGGACAGGGGGAGGAGTAGCCAGGCTCAAGTAGACTTGACTCCTCTCATTCTGTACTTGTACACCCGCGCAATTAGAGTACCGGTATTGATAGAGAACCGTCTGCTCTGTGCGAGCCGTTTAGAAGTGTGAATGAACAAAACACTGACAGAGCCATTAAGCCCCTAGGTAGAAAACGCGTTTTTCGAGTGGATCTTCAAGATTTGTTTTGTTGTATTGGGGGTTTTGCCTCACGGTTTCCCACCAAGGAGTCAAATCCTGCCAATCTTGTTGGCCCAAAACCACATTTCCCTCACAGTGCCTTTTTTTTCCGCAAGATCTCCGCCGTAGAGCACCCGAGCACAAGTCTACGAAAGACTTTGGCATTCAGCCCAAGGTTGGAAAGAAGAAAAAAAGGTTCGTGACATTGCAACAGTTGCAAACAGCCGCCACAACCTAACCATAAAAATCAGTCCGGACCAAATCACGATCCCGCGTCGTCCCTCTATAAACCCGAAAAGGGAATGGGGAAAAAAATGGGAAAAACTTTTCCCCACCGCGTCATATCATACTTGTAGCAGCAAAACTTTTCCATCGTTCGATTTATCGTAAGGTTGCAGGTCACCACCTCGCACGTCATGTCACTCACATCGGTTCCAGAACGTGCAGGGGGAAAAAAAAAAAACCGGGTAATCTAAGCTAAGCTAAGCATGAACGCGCTAGACGAAAGGAGAAGAAAAGGGTTGTTACTATGGCATCACAGATCACTCGGCTCGAACACGACACAGGAGCTCCTAACTGCGGGTAAGTACTCCTGACCGCTCGGGTACGTAAGCGCCACATCGCCGTTTGGGACGCGGAGGGGCTTGTTGTGGAGGTACGGTACAGCAAACGGTGGCATCTCGAAGAGAGAGACCTGCAGCTGGAGTGAAGTCGGTTGCCGTTAAGTGCAGTCGCATACCGTGGTGGATGTACCGTACCCGAGTATAGTACCAGTACTCCAGGCGTAAGGTAATGTGGTACCGGCAATGTACGGTATGCCAGTGCCTTGTGATCTTATTGCAAGGAAATTTTTCTTTGCTGGATGAGTTCGCTACGGTTCTACCGTACTTTAAAGGACAAACCGGTAAGTTGCTATGCTGTTTAACTTTCAAGCTACCGCGCCGTCTCGGACCCTTCTGGTGGGAAGGCTTGGTGAGTATGTATCACACTCGCATGGCCTTGTCCACTCTCCGCCGCCTTGGCCCTTGGGTCCAGCGGCAGGATTAGGGTTTCCCGCACTGTCAAGGCACAGACAGTAAAGGAAAAGATATTCTACCTTAAAGCTCGTACAGTATGATACATCACCAACAGACAGCATACTCGAGTAGGGTAGAGAAGAGTGAATTCTGATGCTCCGGAAAATAACCGTGCTGCTTGCTTGTTCGCTTGCGTGCTCGCTCGCTTCTCCCTCCCGAGGCGAAGATCTCTCCTCATAGCTCCCGAACCCTGAGGATCTGCAACAGTTCTCTTCGCGCATCGCAATCATCTACCAAAAGGTTTACGACCGACTGCGAAAACATTGCGTTCCCAACCAGTATTGTCTTGTCCTTAGGGTGGTTGGTTTTCCGCGGAGCTTTGTTCGATGGATTAGAAAAGCATTTACGACAATACAGACAATAATGGACCCCTTTGTTGGGAAAACACTGCTGGGATAGCGGTGTTACGGGAAGGCAATTGTATGAAGTGTGCCGAAAAGATCTTGTTGCATCATACCGGTGCAGTGGGGAAACCGAAGAAGGAAATAGGGACATAGAGAGGACTACAGCAAGGCCTTTCTAGGGACGCCGCCGTAAAAGTACCGGTGCCGGTATGATCAATCACACTTTCTTTTTTTAAAATAAAAATAAAAAATAGCATATTTCCTGATATCTAAAGCAGGCCAACTTCCAAGGGAAATGAATGGACCAGTACAGTCAGATAGTAGATGCTCTTCTGCTTATTCTGTGAAAAGGAGGAGAAATAAGCGGGTGGCCTAATACGGTAGTGAAGGAAACTTGTGATGTTGCGAAATATGGTGGGACAACAGATGCAATATATTGCAACATTGCAGCCTCCTAACTGCTCAGGGTGTAGGTATCCATTTACATTTTCCTTCTGAGGGCATGAGTACCCGAGTAGAGGACATCTGCTATTGGACTACCATATCTAGTTCCTTTTTGAAGTTGGTCTATCGGGCACTCTAGATCTTAGGAAATATGCTGTCTTTAACAAAAAATAGCATTTGTTTTCATGGTGGTTGGCTGAGCAGGGCCAAAGCTTTCTCTCCCCTCTACCTTACCACAACTTGTTTCTAGGGTAGAGGAAAGTGCCGTTGGGAAGACAATAACCCGATACGGCACCGGTATTGTACTGGCACGATGCCTGGCAGGGGATTTCGCAGCTTTGGTTCACCAAAGGGAGACCATATCCGAGAGCTGAAATAATTATCAGCTGGCAATATGACCAAGACCACCCGAACCCGCCCGTATTGGATAGACCAAGTTGGGCCTCTAAGCCGAGAATCGCGATTAAAGCCCAGTGAGGGGCCCGAAATTAGCTTTACGGGAAGAGTTTCTACCGATATCATTGCGTTCAATGACCGACCATCAAAGCAAAAGCGCTCAATTATTCCTCGTCCATTGGTAATAATGATGTGCTACCTGTACGGTAAATCACTTGTAAGGTATTAATATCGAACCGCGACGCACAGATAGCTTATATAGTTTATCATACGACAGGTAGTGGTACTGGTGCTGTATCATATCCTCTCTCTCAATTTCATCTCATTTGCTGCCGCCCGGACGTGGGACCCGTCGTCGGCAGGGCTTACGAGACAGCATTTTTGTCCTCGGATACCAGTGGTGCACCTTGCTCTGACGAGGTCTAGAATTCCTCCGAAATATGCTCCTTTTTTTTTCTTTTGATGCGCGTGTTTCGAACGGAAGAGGAAGAGGAAGGGTAAGGGTAAGTGCAGTTTATCAGCCCTGCTAATCTGTTGCGTGCGGTTGGCTTGGTGTGGCATGGCTTACTGTGATGGGTCAGAGGCTGTGGGTTCCAGAGTTAGCTGAAGCACGGTGCTGAAGCTTCTACTCGAGTACGGTTGGAGTGATGGCTATGGCGTTCGTGGCCATTGGTATTGGTAGATAGACAACACTGGTATTCGACGAGAATTGGGTTGCTGTCACTAGAAGAGCAAGTGGAGGATGGAGGATGTGTTGTTATGGCACTGCGCCGGTAAGTGCCGTCCTGCCCTGAGATGCTTATTTCTGTTTGGTCACCTATGATACGGTACCATACGATATGCAATAACAGTTCTTTTCAGTCAGAAAGCGCTTCGACACTGCACTCGCTGCTCCGACTGCACTTTTTTTTCCGAAAAGCCTCACGATGGAATGTACAATATACACTTTATGCTCCGGGTTACTCGTTCTCGAGTATATAAGTCGGGATTGAGCTACTTGCGGCTACCCAATGAACTGTTTTAACCGCCAAACGCCTTTCCAAATCACGGATACTCACTCGCGAGACTCTACGGTACTCGAGTACCGGTACAGTAATGTTGCCATCATGAGTTCACTAATCCCAATCTTCCTCTTTGGATTCCCCGCCAAAGGCAGGATCGACCAGATTGATTGCGTTTGTACAACCAAGCCTACTGACTACGGTAAGTCAACCAGCATATCGTTCTCACGGTGCAATAAAAGTTGCTACGTTACATAAATTACCCTTTCCAACCCTAACATCGCAACCGCACCTCGAATTGACCCAAAACCGCAATCGATAAACTACCGACGCTGTGCCACACCATAGGCAGAATGCAATCGCAGCACGGACAGAACCAAATTTATCCCCCCTCCTTCCTTTCCTTCCTTCCCTCCCCCTCCACCCCCTCCATCAACTCTCTCGATTCCACAACACCACACCGCACCGCACCGCACAAGAAAAAACAAAAAGCTAAACCTCACGACAGTAACAAACCCCGTGCACACCGCCGCGAAGTCCCATTCGCTCGTTCTCCAACCAGGGAGAAGCTAATTTTACGTAATGCACCTCCATTTTTTCCATTCCTCCCTCTTTTCTTTCCTTTCTTTATTTTTCCTTTTTTTCTTTTCTTTCCCATTTCCCTCCTCGCGCACCGGGGCGAGACAGGCGAGACAGGGAAGGGGAAAAAAGCTTCGGCCATCTCCTTGCTCCTCGTGGCGGCTCCGCGGAGCAAAGTGTTTACTAGTGTTGTTTGTGCCAAGAATTGGGAAATTTTTTGGGTTCTCCGCAAGTTACGGAGTTGGGGATTTTGTTGGCTTGATTTGGAAAGGTTTTTTTCTCTTCCCCCCTTCTTTCTTCCTTTCCCTTCCTTTTGGCCATTGGGGGGATGATGTCAGGGGAGGGGAAATAGTTTTGCTTATTTAATTTTAATCCTTTAATCCTTTAATTCTTACAAAGGATTGTTTTACGATTGGGGTTTGTACCGGACCATAGAGCCGCTCAGATAATTATGGTGTGACGTTGAATGGTGATGTATTAGCGTTCGCGAAATCTGAGATGGGATGTTGTGATCGATTTATTACCGTATTATATTGGTTATGCTCACCTAAGCTCTGCTCGGACCCTTACTACTGCTGTTCTCGTACGAGCACTGGTACCGGTATGGTACTACACTCGTGCTCAACCAGCTCGGAAAGCGCATCGTATCGTGGGTCTTTCCCTCCCCTTCTATCCTCTCCTTCCCAATTCCAGCCCACGATGCCTGAGCTGTGGGGCGGACGCTGCACATCTAAATTACCTAACAACTTCCCACAAACCCACGGCAAGAGCTGGCAAGTTCAGCCCGTCACGACGCACCTCGTGACGACAGAATTGGACGGAATAGAGTGCAAGCCCTAAATGAACAGACAAAGCCTTCCTTCCTTCCTGCCTGCCCACCAGCCTCCGTTCGTTCAAGTGTTCGTTTTCATTTGTGGCTTTTGATGGATGGGCCAAGTGCTGAATTCGGAGGGAAACAAAACGAACTAAAAAAAAAAGTGCGAAGCGAGTAAACACTACTCGAGTACAGGTGGACGGATGGATGGGGGTTATTTATTCCACGTAGCCTTGAAGAGTGATATCGGCTGGTATTGGGTGCTTGAAACTATGTACGTTTAACTAGAGATTGAGGTACCGCGGGTACCATATCATATCGCACATGGTCCGGCGGAGTGAGACTTGTTGGGCAGGGGAGAGAAGTGAGAGGGGGTTCGATGGGATGGCGTCGAGTGCACGTTGCGGTACGGCATTCCAAGAATCCGAGTCACCATCTGCCCACTCGCCCTACGTCGCAGGTATCATAGAAGGGAAGAAAGAAATGAGGCTTGGCCCGATCACTCCCCGATTGATGGCGGTGTGCCGGTACAGGTACTCTCTACTCGTACTGTGCTCGAGTAGAATGCCGTCGTGTAGCTACGAGTAGGTAGTTGATTGAGTCAGACGACCGACCAACTACGGTAACTGACTGAGGAGCGAGCACTCAGTCAATCCAGTAAGAGTGTTTTACCTCACTCCTTGAGATCCGATTCGCACTGACCAGGCAAGTCTTTCCTTTCCTCTCCCCTACCATCGCCACAACGGGGTGGAAATGTCAGAGAGAGCGAGAAATTAGGATGCAGTTGCTTTTAGGGGATCCATCGGAAAAGAGGGAAGAAGGAAAAAGCAAGGAAGGAAATGGCATGGCTTACAGTATTATTTGTTTTATTTTGGCCTCCTGTTTTGAGATTTCACGCGGTGAATGACCGTGGAATAGCGCAAGGTTGTCGTGCCCAGCCGAGGAGAGGAGAACCATACATCATGCTGTGTGGTACTGTATATACCGTATGCTCGTTACTACCGTATTTGCTGTTTCCAGCAGAGGGGAATTACGGTACCGTACTCGAGTATATGAATGGGGAAAGGCAAATTGCGGTAATTGATTGATAAGTTATCGCATACCTACTACGATAGAGCACAGTGCGGTACTTGTGGGGAGTGATCTGATGGTTCAGTTTTTTTCCTCCCTTCTTTCCTCCTGCTCACCTAATGTTGGCTTGGTCTAGGGCACCTTGAGTGCACGAATTGGACTGCACGACACTCCGGTACCTACGGTAGAGTACAGCACCAGCCTTCTCCTTCGGGAGGAGACAAAGAGTATGAAAGAAAAAAAAGGAGGGAAAAAAGAAGGAAAAAGAAAAAAAGGGAAAGGCGATTCCCTTGTTTGTATGGTTCTTAGCGGCGGGAACTAACCTTGAGGGGGGAGAAGATGTTAGAGAACAATTCCATACGTAATGGAAAACCTGGGGTAGTTTAGCGGGTCTGCCGTAACCGTGCTCGTACAGTACTTGTACTCGAGTACTGTACTCGAGTAACTCGTATTATTTGTCCTGCACTGGCAAGCCTTTTTTTCTTTCTTTCCAGGGTTGTATTATTCTCATTGACGTACCGGTATTCATATGGACGAGGGGGGGTAGGCAACCGGTGGAAACAGGGTACCTTGGGGGGGTGAAAAATAATTAGTTGATTCTTATTAAATTTTCTGTTTGTAGCTAGATCTTGTTGCGAAGACTGGATACGGTAGGCTTTTGGAGCTACCTTGTAACCTACGGTACCCGTATGATGCCTGGCTATTAGTAGGCAGACTACGGTAACCTTGCCGGTGGAGAGACACAGCATCGTGACCTCCTGCAGAGGTAATAATGAGTGGTGATGATGATGACCATTACTGTAATGAGGCTACTCTCATACTCCCACCTGCTCCTTCTTTGAAGGCGACCACACACACAGATGCACACACACACACACACGCTTTGTTGCTGGCGGTAGCTTAAAATTCATTTAGCTAGCTATGGTATCGTGATCCGCACTTTTTTTTCTTCTTTTCTCTCATCTTCTATTCCTTTACGTGTGCTATTGTACTCGTACTCGTACTAGTAGTCCACACAGCTATATAGAGGGCTTGATCCCTTTCATAACATCGTAGCCTACGGTAGCTTCCGTTCCAAAAGGCCTCTTCTTACCTCCTACTTCTCTCTTTCTTCCTCTCCCTCACGACTGGTCGGTATACGGCCCTCTCTCTCATCGAGGATTGGATCAGCTATCCTATCTTAAGGGAATGCTAGGTTAGCCAACGGCGGGAGCATACAGCAGACATCTCATCATCTGCCATAGTCAGCTTTCAGCTTCCTGGAGCAATTTCCTCTAACGGTGGTCGTTCGTTCGTCGCTCAGTCTAAGCCCAGCATTATCAGCACAGCATAGCTGCGTCTGGACCACATAAAAGTGCAGGCCAACCAACCCAAACCCATCTTCACCTATTATACCGGTAACACCATACCTACTCTTACTCCCGCGACTGCCACCCAACCAGAAATTCAATAAGGAGAAAGAACCCTTCCACACACACACACACACGGACTCTCTACCACACCACATCACAACACTGCGGCTTGGTGGAAAGGAGGGAGGAGGAGGATGTATCTGCAAGCTAAAGCACTGCGCCAGAAGATCTCTTAACTACCTGCCAACTTCGCTCCTACTTCCTAATTGAAACCGAACTTCACCTTGAGGAACTAAAAATCTCGACTTTGGTCACCCTTCGATTGTCACTTCTCAAGCGCAGCGCAGTATACCCCCGAGCAGGGTCTAAGCAAGGATAACCTTATATCATAACCCTTTACTGCTGGTTTACCCCATACCCCACCACAATACTACTGCAGCTCTTACATTAGAATTTTTTAAAATTTTTTAAAAAAGAGGCCGCCGTTTAAACTTCCGTTACCCTATTACCCACCAGATCGACCGAGATTTATAGAAGGGTCCTGCATTCTGAAATCTGTATTTCTACTTTCTTGTTACCACCTTTTTTGCGCATCGAGAGATCCACACTGCAAAGTCAGAAAACAATTTCCTACCCGGGAGGAATTCTGAGAAATCGGCTTTATGCCAATTTATCAGAACCTTACATCCCCAATGCTAGGAATTGGATTCTTCAACCACGGGACATCCCCTTCTACGTCTATGACATCAATCCTCCCAATCGACAGTAAACACCCAGCACCGAAACGCCGCTGGTCAAGTAATCGTTCAAGCTCCGAGAGCGACCGACCAAGGCCCACAATTCGCACAATGACCAAGGGCAGCAGTCGTGGAGGCCTAAAAGGCTTCATCGAGAATCCCGCGGACATATCCATGACCATTGAATCGCCGCCACTCGTCTGTTATGGGCCGCCGAAGGAGTCTACCGGCGCGCTGCTGTCGGGCATACTGAAACTGGAAGTCAAAGAGACAGAGCAAACCTTCGAAACATTCACCATGCGCCTGCTAGTGGACGTGCTCACTCGCAAGCCCGTGAGTGCGCACTGCTCGGATTGCACCACAAGCGTCAGCGAGTTGCATAGATGGCCATTGATCAGTGAACCGGTGGTGTTGAAGAAAGGAACGCACACCTACCCATTCAGTCACCTCCTACCCGGTCACCTCCCCGCCAGCAACAACAATGCCCTCAGTAGGATAAGCTACTGCATCTACGCAACCGCAACCACGATAAAAGGCGACGAGATCAAGTTTGAGAAACCGATAACCCTACGAAGGACAATTCTACCAGGACCAGACAAACACAGCACCCGCGTCTTCCCGCCGACGGACCTCTCCGCCAATGTCACGCTCCCGCCCGTTGTTTACCCCGGCAGTGACCTTCCGCTCCACATTCGCCTCGACGGCGTCCTCTCTAAGGCCCGGACGAACCGCTGGCGATTAAAGAAGTTATCTTGGCGCATCGACGAAACCGCTCGCGTCGTCTCTCCAGCTTGCAAACAGCATAGCAGCAAGCTGGGTGGTGACGGTAAAGGTCTATTACACGACGACGTGCGCACGATTAGCTCAGGCGAGGTTAAGGATGGCTGGAAGTCGGACTTCACCGCAGATGGCAAGATTGAGGTTGAATTCAACGCTGGCATCCCAGCGCATGTGGACGTTGCGTGCGATGTGGACTCGCCTTGCGGGATTTCGGTGTCGCATAACCTCGTCGTGGAAATGATTGTTGCGGAAGAACATGTTTGCCCCCCCTCCCCTTTCCTTCTACTTTTTTTTATATTTTTAACGAGTATACTAATTTTGAGTTAGTGCCCCGTTCCACCATCAAGAGCCGTGCACCCCACCGGCGCCGCTAGAGTCCTACGCATGCAATTCCACCTACTCGTCACCGAGCGCAGCGGTCTGGGCATCAGCTGGGATGAAGAGATCCCACCTGTGTACGAGAATATACCTGCTTCGCCACCGAGTTACGGGACTGTTCTTGAAGTCGAGGGTGAAGAGGGAGTAGCTTTGTTTTGTCCACCGGTATACTATGAATCTTGATGGTTCCCTTCTTTTCTATTTGTTCACTTCTACTCTCCACTCTTTTTCATTTCCTTTGTGACCACTTTTCTTGCACGTTAGACTACGAGTACTTTTTTTTTTTTTCTTCACAAAATTTGGCGAATTGGGAGTTTTCCATTGTTGGGTTTGGTTGTTTCTTTATTCTATGGCTGTGGATAGTCTCTAGGGTGCTTTGTAACATACTATGTATTCTTATATTCTCTTTCGTCACCCCACATGTATCATCCCATCACGATCTCACGAACTCCCTCTCGCAATAATAAAATGCAGCATCATCCATCATAATATGCACGTGACTTACCACTCATAAGAAAAAAAAAACGTCATCCTATTCGAGACCAGCGCCGGTATATTACTTTTTCTTTCTTCTCTTTTTTCCCCCTTTCTCCAGTAATCGCAACAGCGCTCAAGCTTTTCTTCCGCGCCCCCCTCCCCCTTTTATCCGCTGCATCCCTCTTTCTATCCACGGTGAATTAAATGCGGGGTTTCCCTTTCCGACGGAGATCGCGAGATTTGTCATGTCGTACAGTTCACAACAAAACAAATAGAGTGAGTGTACCGGTACTCGTAATGGGGTTGCGCCGGAATTGTTTTTGCTTTTTGTTTGTTGGATCGGAGAGGAGGTCTGGTGCGGGTACGATATCATGGTATGATGTCAGGCTACGGTATTTTCCTTCAAGCATGTTCGTTTGGGGGATCGTGCGATGGGCGGGTCTCGCCTGACCTCAGCCCCAACCGCGCCCCACCACGGCTGAGGAACCAAATCCGTTCCGATTCTCGAGTGATAGTTTGTGAAGAAGAGAGAGAAATCTTGGCAAAGACCCCTGTCCATGCCCAGCCTCATTACTCACTGACCATCATCACACCACCAATCTTCCATCGACCTCCCCACTCTCAGCAACCGGCGCCGAAGACCCCAGGACAAAAGGAGGAGGACCCAAAATGTCCAAACCAATCTCCATCTCCCTTACCGCCTCGAAACCCCTCGCGGCCTCCCAACAACCCTTGAGCAAGAAGCGCCCAGCGGCAAACCTAGACTCGGACTCGGACGACGATGACAACGACCATCGCGAGAAAGTGCACGTAATAACTGCCTTTGATGCCGCCCGCGGCGGTGCGGTGGGTGAGAGGCCCGAGGGGGGGGAAGAGGAGGAGGAGGAGGAGGAGGAAAAGGGACCATTAGTCATCACCTCGATGAAGAATCGAGATTGGAGGGCTGAAGCTGAGCGGAGGAAGGGGGGGAAGGGGAGTGTATGGTTACCCCCGGAAGCGTTCGCGGGCCACGCGGAGGGGGAGGAAGCGATGGAGGTGGATACAGGTGCGGGAGTGCAGTACGGGTTGCAGGTTTTTGAGAGGCGTACGGAGGATGGTCTACCTCTTACACCTCCTCCTCCTCCACCTCCGGGGGAAGGAGAAAAAGGAGAAAAAGAAACCGTGGAAGCAAAAACAGAAGAGGAACAAGCCCTCGCCGCGCTCCTGTCCAATTCTTCAAATCCCCCGTCGACAACACTGATCCTCCCCTCCGCCGCAGACACCGACTGGCGCGACCGCGACCGCGACGAGCAACAAGCTTACAAAACCGACTTGGCCTCCCGCCCGGACGTGCCCACCCTGGATGACTACGCCGCTGTCCCCGTCGAGGAATTCGGCGCGGCGCTGCTGCGGGGGATGGGTTGGCGGGAAGGGATGGAACTTGGCAAGCGTGGAGGCCGAGCGAAGCAGAGCAAGCTCCTCAACGTGGAAAAACGACCAGCCTTCCTGGGCATCGGAGCGAAAGCCAAGGAAGAAGTACCCGAACTCGGCACCTGGGGCAAGGCCGATAAGACCGGGAGGAAGCGGGGCGGTAACAAGAGGGTGGATACTACCTATGTCCCTGTGGTGCTGGTCGATAAGAAGACTGGCAGAGTCGTTGATGAGTCCACTGCCACGGAGAATGGGAAGAGCACAAATGGTGGTAGTAGCGCAGACAGGGACCGCTGGGATAGAAAAGACCAAGAGCGCGCTCATCATGATGATGATTCCGACCGTCGTCGTCGGCGGGACCGCTCTAGGGATCATCGGGATAGTCGTCACCACCATTATCATCACCATAGAGACCGCGATCGTGATCGCGACCATCACAGCGATAGACATCGTGATCGCGAGCGTGGGGAGAGATCGCATAAGAGTAGGGATGAACGGGATAGTCGAAGGAGAAGTCGGGATAGATATGAGAGGAGGGATAGACGTTGACGGCCAATTAAATTTGTCTTTTTATTATTATCATTGTTATTTTTTTTTTCCTTTGGAGGAGGAGGTGAGGGGTTATTCACTGCCTGCATAAGTATATACGGTACAGTAGGTGTTTATCCTGTGCAGCACTGTACTGTATCATGTTCACGAAAAATCACTCGATGGGGTAATCAGATTAATCAAGCTACTGTATTTTACAAACAGGTGATAAAGGGAAATGACCAACTTTTATGGATAAAACTCCCCTGAGAAGAAACTGGACGGTGAAATAAATAATTGAGTAAATTACATTACATCATCTTGCCGGCCTCTTCCCGAATCTTGCAAGTGCAGGTCCAAACTTCTCCTCCGCGCTGGCCGGCAGCCCCTTATTCCTCAGCGCTCTCTCCTTCTGCAGCGCCTCTAGCTTCAGCCTTCGCTCGTCGATGATGTTCTTCCCGCTCTTTTTGCGGAGGTACTTCTTGAGGGCGGAATTCTTTCCTCGCATCTTATTCTTGACATCGTCGTTCGACTTCTCGTCCGGCTTCCGTTTCTCCGCCTCCGCGTCGCGCAGCTCTTTACTGCTCTTGTCGATGCGCCCGATGAAGTCCGGGTCCAGGGATATCATCTCGGGCTGCAGTTTATTGAGCAGGGCGGAGACCTCGCGTTCCCTGCGCTGCTTGATGGTTTCGTAGGGGTTCGCTTCGAGCGCGTCAAAGTTGGGCTCGCCGGCGCCGGGGACGATGAGGTTTGAGAAGCCGTTGTGGTGGCCGACGCCTAGGATGTCGTCGTATGGGCAGAAACGCGCGCGGGAGATGTGCGAGGATTCCTGTAGGTGAGAGAGGTAGGGGCTTGTTTGTTTTGTCTTGAGAGCGTCCTTCCAAATGGTTATGTGAGGGCCCCAGCCGATGCTGAGCAGGCCTGTATCGGAAATGTGTAAGGTGGAGGCGGGCGTCGGGGTGTAGTAGGAGTGCACTTCGCGAAAGGTGCGGATGTCGAAGATGTTCATTCGAGAATCTGCGCCGGTTGTTGCCATGTATTGGCCCCCTCTGTCGATGGCTATCGCCCGCACGGGGCCGCGGTTGGTGAGAATTTTCACCAGTGGTGTGCCCATGTTCGGAGACCAGAGGGTTACGGTGCCATTCGCGTGGCCGACGTGAATTATGGCGTTGCGCTGATTTTGTGCCATAGAAGTGGGGCTGCCGAGGCGGGTTCTGTGCTCGCTGACGAGGCTTCCTGTAGAGGTATCTTGGTATTTTAACCAGCCGGCGTTGCCCTGTGAGGTACGGTTAGTGTGCGCTCGAGTGAGGATGAGGGGGAGGTGAGAGAGACTGACTATTGTTGCGAGGAGGAAATGGTAGGGTAGGAATTCCATGTTTGTCACTTCAATGTGGCTTTTCAAGCAGTGGATTTCGACACCTTGCGAGTCGTAGATGTATGTGTACTTTTTTTGGGCCACTGCGAAGAAGAGCTCGTTGTGAAGCCATCTGTCAATAGTTAGCCTGGCGAGTTTGAGGATTGTTATTGGGGGAAAGGTGAGGGACAGACTTGACATCTCGAACAGTTTCTTTCAATTGCATCTCCGAACCCAACTTTCCTTCCCGCCAATCGAATGATGCGACATGACCTTTCGTCCCACCGAGGAGTAGATATCGTCCATTGCGAGTGTAGTCCATAAGGTACGGGCCGAATGTAGGTAGCTTCAATTCAAATCCCTTCACCTAAAATCAATCCCCGGTCTCCAATCCTAGGAGAAAACTATACCTTCTGGGCAGTCGCGACATCCACCGCTTTCCGTAGATCCGCTTGCTTAAGCTTATGTGTCCTCTCCATTCCCTCCGCCTCAACATATCCCCTCTCCTCCCCAAGCAGCAACTCCGCATCTTTGGCCCTCAGCGCAGCATCCTTGTATCTGTGCTCAACCTTCTTGAGATTGGTTCGCAGTTTCTTGTCCCGCACTGAGCGAACGGGTATGCTCTCTCCACGGCCATACTGCCCCAGTGCGGCTTTTTCCTCTTCCGGGGTCCTATGTTCTAGTGCTTTTGAGGAGCTCTTTTTACTGGTGGTAGAATCCTTTCGGGGACGTTTTTTTGTTTGGGCGGGCGTAGAAGTTTCAGGGGATTGGATTGCCGACATTTTGGGTGTTGCTCGCCGAGCTGTTTGTGGAAGTTTGGGAAAACGTGGGAAAGGGAAAAATAAAATTCATGATGGTGGGTTGGGTGAGCCGGGTAACACTGAGCCGCAATGGAGGCAGCTCTGAGTTTATCGATACAGCAGTTAGGTAGACACTTTTACATCTTGTCGCATCTCATTTCTTTCGTTGCACCCCCCCCTCTCCACCCCCACATTAACTCCCATACAATCCCCTAACTATGGTTCTCGCTGATCTAGGGAAGCGCATTACAAGCGCGGTTTCCGACCTTGCTCGGTCCAATGTTGTCGATGAGAAGGTTTGAGTTGCTGGTTCTACGTGTGACCTCCGGAGGAGGGCTCTGCTGATGGCGCATTTAGGTTTTCGATGGGATGCTCAAGGAGATTTGCTCGGCCTTAATCGAAGCTGATGTTTGGAACCCAATTGTCGCTCTCGTCTTGACAATGGTTGACTTTGTGCATAGGTAAACGTCAAGCTTGTCAGCAACCTCCGAAAATCGATAAAGCACACAGTAAATTTTAAAGAACTCAATCCGAACGTCAACAAGAAACGGCTAATCCAGAAGGTATTCACCTCCACCTCACGGCTTGCAGCTCAGTTCTTGATACTCTTCCGTTAGGCCGTTTTTGATGAACTCGTCAAACTCGTCGACCCACACAGCGAACCTTTTAAGCCAAAGAAAGGTCGCTCCAATGTCATCATGTTCGTTGGTCTCCAAGGATCTGGTAAAACTACAACATGCACAAAGCTCGCCCGACACTACCAAGCTCGAGGGTTTAAGGCCTGTCTTGTCTGTGCGGATACCTTCCGGGCCGGAGCATTTGATCAATTGAAGCAGAACGCTACAAAAGCCAAAATACCCTATTATGGATCTTATACAGAGACGGACCCTGTGAAAGTTTCGCGGGAGGGAGTGGAGAAATTCAAGAAGGAGCGGTTTGACATTATTATTGTTGACACATCGGGAAGGCACCAGCAAGAAAAGGAGCTTTTTGCCGAGATGGTACAGATTCAACAGGCTGTCACACCGGATCAAACTATTATGGTGTTGGATGCGTCTATTGGACAGGCGGCAGAGGCTCAGAGTAAAGCTTTCAAGGAGAGTGCGGATTTTGGTGCCATTATTATCACAAAGACGGACGGTCATGCGGCGGGTGGTGGTGCGATATCTGCTGTTGCTGCGACTAGGACGCCAATTGTGTTTATTGGAACTGGAGAGCATATGTTGGATCTCGAGCGATTTGCGCCACAGGCCTTTGTTTCTAAGTTGCTGGGGATGGGTGATATGCAAGGTCTGGTAGAACACGTTCAGAGCCTAAAGCTGGATCAGAAGGATACGATGAAGCATATCCAAGAAGGTATATTCACAGTTAGAGATCTGAGGGATCAACTCGGCAATATCATGAAAATGGGGCCTCTAAGTAAAATGGCTGGGATGATTCCCGGGTTATCCCAAATGATGGGTGATGTTGGCGATGAGGAAGGGAGCATGAAGCTGAAGAGAATGATGTATGCTCTCCTCCACCAACCGCCCCCTCAGTTCAATGTCGACTAACCACCTAAAAGCTATATAATGGACTCGATGACCGAAAAAGAGTTGGACTCGGACGGGAAATGTTTCACCGACCAACCGACCCGCATGACACGCATCGCTCACGGTTCGGGAACTTCTGTCCGCGAGGTAGAAGATGTCTTAACACAGCACAGAATGATGGCCGGCATGGCCAAAAAGATGGGCAAGAACATGGCCAATATGCAAAAGCAAGGTGTGGGTATGAACGGACCCAACAAACAACAACAGTTAGCCGCGATGCAGCGGAGAATGCAAAGCATGGGGGGAGGTCTGGGAGGACCTGGTGGCGGAAATATGGCGGAGATGATGAAGGCGTTCGGCGGTATGCCCGGTATGGGAGGCGCCGGTGGCGGCGGGAACCCATTCGCGGGGATGGATATGGCCAAGATGATGCAGCAGTTTGGCGGAATGATGGGCGGCGGTGGGGGTATGCCGGATCTTGCCAGTATGATGGGTGGTATGGGTGGTATGGGTGGTATGGGCGGTGCCGGGCGAGGAGGCCGTGGCGGGAGAAGGTAGAGTGCGCCAATTAAAGTTTCTCTTTTTCTTTTATTTCTCACCTTCGCAAATACCGAGGGTTCAGGATGGGATGGATGGAAGGCGTATTTTTCGCTGTGAAACGAATATGATACATTCTTAATTTTTACATACAGGCGTCAATAAGCATAAAGTGTACCGGTCCACCAACGCAACAAATTTGTTCCAATGCATGTGAACATCGACAGGCCTGTGGAGCATCATCTGATGGTCTTGGGAATATTTTTAATGAAAATCGAAATATACATAGGCTGCTGAAGTCAGCGCTTCAGATTTTCCACTATTTTATCTCATGGATAGCTAACTAAGATTCCCATCTACTTGAAACATACATACCTTACCTACGAGCCCTTTCTAGGAGTAAAACTAGTTATAAACTACTTTATAGCTCTTATGGCTAGTTCTGCAAGAACCTGTAACAACAATGCCCCCCCCAAATGGCAGGCCTTCCTTAATCACAGAAATCTGGAATCCAGATTGTTTTCTCCTTTTTTCTTCACATAGTTACTATGCAAGGCTAACCTAAAGCTGTTATTCCTATTATGATACTGTTCGTACCACCGGTAAATTGCAAGATATATCCCCTGATCTTGAAATAGTAACAAAGTCACGAGCAGTCTTGCATCCAGTTGGGAGACTAGTTTGCGCCAGGAGTTAGCATGCTACTATTACACGCACTATGTGTGAACTTGGGATTTTCAAATTGGTCAAGGTAGCTTAGATTTATAGCTATCATGCACATATATATAGCAACTTCTCTGTTTGTGTACACTCGAAAACGCAGAATTTTACAATACTATTCAGATATTGCGAAACTTACCTCCCCTTCCTAACCATATAACCAACCCCCCCCCCCCCCCGATCTTCAACCTTCTCACATTAGTTAAACTACCCCGTAATCCCACACACCATCACCAAGTACAAAATACTCAAACGGCGGCGAACCGGGATCATAAACTCAACCGCACACCCCTCTCCGATGCCTTCCGAAAAAGTGCTCCAAGCGCAGTAACAAGCCTCGCACCTGCTCTGGCCCGGCTCAGTCGATGATGGCAATACCCAAATGGAGGAGAACCACCATACCATTCAGCACCCTACCAGGACCAGAAGAAGAAAAAGGAACAACAATAGAGCATCAACACAGCACAAAGTATACTCCACAAACGCACCATCTCCTAAAACCAACTCACCAAATATCTCATCCAAAATCCGGTCACAGCCACCTAGACCTCAACTCTCCCCCCTTACACATCCACCCCCAAGCCCGAACCAACCAACAACCAACAAATACACCGCCCTCCCTCCCAACCCTCCCAACGACTAAAACCAACCGTCGCCCGGTACGAGTGCCAAATGTGGTGCAATAGGATCATTATACTACGAGTAGAACCAACCAACCAACCACACAAAAGAGCCCCAAGTCTCCACAAAATATGGTACGATAGGAACATCAATCGATGCAAATAACGGTTACAAAAAAAAAAAAACACCTCCCCCAACCTCTGCGCTTCCTTTCACCACACACACAGACACACACACTCTCTCCTTCATCACGGGAATACTGACCCCACCCGCGACCCCCCCCATCCGTTCTAGCGGGGTACCATTCCCCTCCTACAGGTAACTTACCCGTATTCCGGGCTCGGGGGCCCGTATCCCGGACCCCGAGTGATAAATAATGACGCACGTGACCACATCATAAAAACCATAATAATAATTATTATTATCATGCCAGCCTATCACTGACTCACGGCCAGCAGCCTAGTACCCTACTGTACGAGTACATAGTTTCTCACTCCTTTATACAGTGAGTGACTGGGCGTCCCCCAGCGACCTTCTAGCGAAATAGGTATGTAGCTTCAGCTCCCCTCCCGCACGCACAACTAGTCTAGCGAGCGCAGAATCTACTCGAGTAGCTGCTGGAGGGGATACTATGTTGTGCGCATATCTGTAGATAGAGGCAGGTGTGTGGTAATGATTCTGGAGGACACGTCTTCTTACTTGCAGTGTTGTGCTGGAGTATGTTACTGGTGGATGGCATATCGTTACGACCGTCGCTGCGGGCGAGCGGAAAATGGCATCCTTGGCTACTACGGTGGAAGAGGAAGGAAGAAGCTGAAAATTGTATTATATGATATCATACTCGGGAAACTGCCGTATAGCTTATAGTCATGATGCGGTTTCTAAGGTAGGCAGTGAAATGATAGGATAGGGTGGAACAACGACCAAAGGTGCCATAAATAAATGAATAAATAAAAGTAAAGACGATAAAATGGGGGGTGCGAAGCAGAATATAGTACAGTACAGTACAAAAGAGTGAAGAATGAGCAAATGAATGAACGAACCCAGGCATGAAAAAGTGGGAATAAGGGATCGGTAAATAATAATAACCGACAGAACTAGTGTACTCATCTGATACCGTCCTCTAACCGTCAAGCTTCCCCGTGCATCATCCTCCGGCTACTGTACTCTGCCCACCGGTACCGCTACTGCAGAGAGCGGACAAAAAACTATGCCTACATCGAAAGAAAGAATCCAGAACACCTAAGTTAATCGCGAAACAAAACCCCCAAACAATCGCGCCCGCTGGAGGAGGTAAAAAAGTCACTTTTGAATTTGCGCCGTTTCGTAATGTAATATACCCCAAAGCAACCCCCCCCCCGCGCTCAATCTTCCCACACGTGCGCCACATGAAGATCTAAAGGTCAAAGTTTACTCCTGATGCCTTCTAATCTAAACTTGACATCCTTAAGAACCTTAGAGGTAGGTTTCCACTTTTGAAACTGTTCGAGTAGCTCAGCGCACTCGCTTTCTAGTTTGCTTTTTACGTGCGGTTCCTCTAGCATACCCCTCATACTCCAGGGGAGGAGGAAAGGGTTGTTGTTGTTCGCTGGCAACTCAAACACATCCAACTCCAGAGGAACGTCTGGGCAGTCGGTTGTTTCTAGAGCGTGGCGGACACCAAGGCTGTAAGTTGAAGTCAGTAAGGTATCATTGCGCAAGAGAGTGGGGATACGTTACTCATAGACGGCGTTATCGTCGTAGATCCGGGAATGCCCTTCACCACCATACAAGCTCCCAGCCAGAGGGGAGCTCAGTTCTCTGACCAAACCGTGATCGGATATGCCAAGGTTCCTCAACTTCATCGCGAATCCTACAAGGTGACTCAAGAAATCCGGTGCATGGACCCTACCGTCCACGAAAACTGCCCGGAAAATATATGGGTGGCTAATGTTTGAGAATGTTGATGATTCGAGAGGGACTAGCTGGTCGTCTATACTACCAACGTAGAGGATCCGGGCATTCTGCGCGAGACAGATCCTCAATGCTTGTATGTACTTCTTTGATGGAATACTCTCCAGCCTCTGAAATTCAAAGAGTTCCTTCGCAGACCCGGTCAAGATGGTCGTTGGGAGATGGTAAAAAGGTCCTAGGTTGATGCCTGCCATCGCTGTGAATCCTACTCTTGCCTTGTCCACACATCCTTCCTCTATTAGTCTTGCTAATAACTGGACTCCTACCACCACTCCCTGTGAATGTGCTGCCATTAGCACGAAATCCGCACTCTTCACATGATCCATCCAGTTTGCAAGCAATTTCCATAACATCTCGACCCTATCCCCAACCTTTCCCTCGCCTTCCAGAGCAATCTTCTCGATTTCCACCTCAACGCCGTTCTTCTCAGCCCATCTCCTTATAGCGGCTGCAGCAGAGTTAGCAAAACGAATCGATGTTCCTGTCGGCTCCCCCAATACTGTTCGGACCAAACGCATTGGAAAAAACCCATGTACCCCAATAGCAACAGCCTTCCTAATCCTAGGAGGTGTATGCGTTAGGTAGAGATGCTTCTTGTTGATGGGAGGCTGGCTTTTGAAGATTTTGGTGACTTGACAGAGGAGAGAAGGCCGACCCAAACGCCGGTAGCAAGAATCGAAATTAGGGAGGACATGGTTCGTTGGCAAGATCTTTTGCAGCTTTTGTTTTGCGGTGCTTGCACTGCTCGATGAGGGAGATGGAGCTGATTTAGGAGTAGCAGACACTGTAGCCGCGACAGGAATGTTTGCTTCCGCCTTCTTAGGTGTGCCTGGGCGGGACTCCTCGCGCAAGTTGTTGAGGGCCCGGGTCATCTTGGGGTCAGGTATTAATATCGGAGATATTTCTTTAGCCTTTGCCTTTTGTGGGCTTGATTGGGACGGCGTGTCGGCCACAGCTAGTTCACCCACTGTCGTCGTTGAGATACTATTTAAAGAATTGCTGGACTGTTTCGAACGTTCCCTAGACCAGAACGCCCACGTGGAGGTCTTGGGCGTGGTTTGTGAAGCCTCCGGAGTTTGTGATAATGGTGTGACAGAGTTCGAGCTAGTCTGTGAATGGTCGGTATGCTTCGGCGGTACCTCGAGGTTGATAGAGGGTTCTGTGCCAGGGACCGCCCGAGGTTGAGATAGTGTTTGATCCGTGGCACACTCGCTATTTGATGCCTCCCCATTTTCTGATCCATTCACACCTTGTGGATCTACGGGAAGCTCTTGATATTGTCCACCCCACCAACCAAACCAAGATTTAGGCCTTAGTGTGGATACATCATCCACTGAGCCTTCCGCTGGAGGGGCAGTTTCTGCCATAGGCTCCTGTTGTTCGATAGTTACTGTAGGTCGAGTTGCCAACGTGGCTGGTGCTTGCGGCTGTATCGTGGGCGGCGCTTGTGTTTCTAACGGCTGGGGGGCGATTTTGGCCGGATTCTCAATCTCAACTACCGGGGATTCCTCTAGCACCTCACCCACGGTTTCTGACTTTGGTACAGGTTGCTCAACTGCCAACTGTCGGCCGTACCACCAACTGAGCCAGTATGAAACGGGCCGTTCAGAAGACTCATCTGTTGGCTCTGGATCTAGTGAGCTCTTGGTATCTCGTGAGTTATTCACATCGCTCGGAAGCTCTGGAGACGGTGGCGCCCGTACTTCCGGCTGAGTCGAAACAGACTCTGCTGTTGGAAGAACAGAAGCACCGGAATTGGTAGGGACAGGTGGGGGAGCCAAAGGCTCATCAGGTGGCGGAGGGGCGGGCGGAGGGGAAGATTCCCGCGGGAGTTCCGGCGTCTGCCCTATTGTAGATGATAAAGGTTCAGGCGGCCCAACATCGAGGACAAGTCCACTCGTTCCCTCCGTTTTGTTTGATCCGCCAATAATGCTTGGCTCTCTCGACACGTTTTCGGAAGCTACTTTTGTAATAGCAGCGGACTTTGTCCCACCAGATCGAGACCAGGTACTTGTTCGGGAAAACCACCCCTTGGAGCTCACTTTCTAACAAGGCAGCGAGACACTCAGCAACCTTTACCGCCATGCCAGAAGCTAAAGAGACTTACCAGCGGTTCAGCATAAGTAGATCTATGGGGCTTGCAACCTCCAGTCGTCTTCGGTTCCATGCTTGAGAACGGCTGAGCAGGAGGGGGGTGTGTGACATCAGTGGACACTAGGGATATCTGTGAGGTGGAGCGAAGGTTGGACTCGCTTGGTGGTAGCGACGACGGGACGCCAGAAGCGTGAACAGTCGAGATAGCTGGTGAAGGAGTGCCTGGGGGCGAGGTGGCAAGCTTAGGAGAAGGGGGGAACCTATCTTTCTTCTCACCTTTGGTCATGGAGGCAGTTGAAGGGTCAGAAGATGTAGGAAAAAAGGAAGAACGCGGAAGAAACAAGGCAGGTATAAGGGAAGAGAGTTGTTGCTGTCGTGGTTGGAAGCGTTGAAGAGCAGGGAATGAGAGACAATCAGGCAGCATGCCACGGACTCGTAGAGGCTAAGGCTGGCCTACTCAACCTTTCCGTCCTCAACAAACTCAAAGTATTTGCTAAATATTTAGCTAAGAGAGGAACACGATATATGGATATTATAGATGGGAAATATATTTCTAGAAAAGAATCAAAGCTAGGAAAATGATACCGGCGGAGAGAAAGGGTTCGGTTAGTCTCTGAGTCACCTGATTTTGATCTTATCGCCCAAACGAATCTGATAAGATGGAAGAGATCAGCCACATGTACCAGATGCCACCACAACAAGACAAAAAAGGACTCTAAAGATATGATACTGAGAAAAAAATAACAAAGGAGTTCCTGGTAGCAGAGGAGGTTCGGATGCAGTACAGTATACTCAATAAAAAGGGTTTTACAATTTCTATTCAGGTGTTTGGTCTACTATTGCCAGCCAGCCTGGCCCTGCCTCGCTAGGATAGAGTACCGTACAAATAGAATTGGGCAGCAACCGTTCGTTCTGAACACCTATGATATTCTCGTGACCCGGAGTTTTTGAGTGGCTTGTATGCATATATCAGGCCAACCGTGAACCAAAATCTCAGAAGAGTCACTCGTTACGGTAACTGTCTTCTGGCAATTTTAAAAAAAACGAAATTGGGTTATATACAAACTTCGACCCCCGGCTTCTGGGGTAAAAGAATGCGAAACAATTGAGAGAGGCTTAGAGCCTGTTCGGTAGGAACGGAAGGCGGTGCAACCTTTCCGTTCGGAAAAGGTTTGATTGGGGGAAGCGGTTGTCTCCAATTTTGAACCATTTCTCAATGATCAACCATTGGTTGCATTGGGGAAACAGTTGGTTGCTAGAGAGAAAACCTTTTCTCATGATTAAGAAAATGCACTCTTAGTCTAAACCGTGTTCCTTCTTGTATAATTGGTGAGAGATTTATCGAGATTGTGTTGTTGGCGACCATTGGAAGTAGTCGGTATAAATTCACACTGTATAATAGAGAGTTTGCTGCACTTTAGCTACAATATTGTAGAGAATTTATGTATTTGATAATTATAATTTTTATAGTATGGTACCGGAAAACCAAACTTGAACCGGGATTTACATGTCTGCGTTCTTCAAAATCTGCCCCATCGTATGCTTGATAAAGATAAAAAAACCACTACAGGAAAGAGAAAGCTTGCAAGAATAGTGTAGTGGTTTTTGAATGTCAGGAAGGAACTGAATAAAGATGATTTTGACAGTTGAAAAAGGCATTTTTTTGCTGGTAGACATTAAACTATGCAATATCTCAATGGTGTCTCAGGACTCCTTATGGGTAAAAACTGTTGTTGCACACATCACTGTAGGGCAGTCATGAACTATTGCTGGTTGTCTTGGCAACTGGATTGGTTGCATTTTGGCACAGGAGCTGGTACAGTTTTTTGTTTTCCCGCAGTATTACGTTGCAAATGTTTTTGTCCCATATTGTTACATAAGATTTGTTTTAATATAAGTGTTTGGGAACAGACAGACAACAATTTTGCTTTGACTATTTGGGGACAGAATAGTTGATGAATTGCATGGTTACTGTCACAAATGGTAATTAAGCAAGGCTGATTTCACATGACTATACTTATTAGTCATGGGTATATTGATAGTTTTACACTATGGAGTCAGTTGACTTATACTTGGCTATTTAAAAAGTCTCCGGACGCTTTTGTGCCAAGATAGGTACTAATAAATGCAAAGCTGTTAGGCATACCGGAAGGCTTAGCCTTCCATTAGTGAATAAAGACCTATAGTTACCCTACCTTAGGATTCTGAGTTCAAAAGGACAAGCCAACACCCCCCTCCCGCACCAGCGTTGGGACGGCGCTACATCGGCAGACGCCGCCGTAGTTGCGTCCCCTCACCAAAGACATGGTCATTGGAGCCCTCCTCGTAACCCCGTATACGTCGCGGCCGTCCGTCCGACCGGATCCCGTTCGCAGGATATATGAGGGAAGACCTCTGGCGAGCTTATGCAAGTGGTTCGAGCCAAATCGGTCGACGTCGCATAAAGTTACTGAGCACTAAAGACAAGAGTCGCGAAGGTGGTCACTAAGTAACGGGACGTTTTTACGGACAATGGTTAGGCA
>Ga0307509_10002345_pt1 | contig 30800 bp, 26 predicted proteins | sample 10_EM_MG_FD_202245 | JGI IMG/M metagenome (GOLD analysis project Ga0307509, IMG submission 202245) | Populus trichocarpa ectomycorrhiza microbial communities from riparian zone in the Pacific Northwest, United States - 10_EM | ecosystem: Host-associated > Plants > Roots > Unclassified | place...
TGGGGTTATATCGGGCATGTGGCTTTGTGGTTCTGACGTTTGTGCACCTGGCAGAGGCTTTGCTGTTTTCACATTCTATGCCGGTAAGGCATCGGGTATTGTTTCCATCGTTTCTTTCACACTCTATGCCATTACGCATATTGTGATAGTTCATTACGCATATAGTGATGAGCTATTACACATAGGATGATGGACTAACCATTATGGGTTTACGGTATAGTGGAGAGAACTATTCTAAGTGACTGTTATGTTTAGTGTGCTGCATGGTGCGCCATAGGTGGCCACAACAGATCTGTATATAGTTCGCCCGTTTCCCCCTCTCTCCTGAGGGGGAGCTGAGAGAAGAAGAGAAACATCTCCGCATTTTGCCCACACAGTGCCTATAGTGATTGCACTTTTATTGGTTCTTTCTTGAGTGCTTTCGTTAGGTTCCAACACTTATCATACTAAACCCCCTAAACCATCTCCCCCCAACCTGGCTTCCAACCCGTCCCCAGGCCAACCAGTCCTCATCTCCCGTTAGTTCTCTCATAACCCGAAACTCTACATTATCATTTAGCCACGCCCTCCTCTTTACCAGTTCCGGCATGCTGGTACTGATATGTCAGGGTAGTCTTGATATGGACTGTCCCGCAGATCCTTATGACAAACTACGGTATCTTATCGGCCGGATAAGATACCCCCACCACAGGCTCGGCCAGGGCGATTTTCTAATTTACAATAAAGCTTGTCCCCATCACTATTTAGCCTTCGTATCATCCATTCTCCCAATTTCCCTCTCCCCCTCCCCTCGCTGCTCCCAACAGACCCCCGGGCAAGCCCGGATCCCCTCCCTCCATCTTCGAACAAGGGTTGCCCTATTGGAACACCCAACCTCAAAAATCAAAGCGGGTTACGCACTTCCCATCAGCGGTTTCTAGCCCCGCGATGTGTGAGGCGATACAATACCCCACAGCGCTCCACTTGCTACTACCAATGGTATTAGAGCCCGTTAACTTTAGCACGGTTAAGACTAAGACGAAACCCAATATTGGTCTGAAAACGATTCGATTGTGAGGAAAATTAATAGTAGGCATATGCATTAAATTTTGATATTGGCACGAAAAATTCAGGTACTGTGAACTGGTAATTTATAGCACGGCACAGTACTGTACAGCACCCGGCATTTGCTAATTTAGTATCCCAACATGGAGAGATGGCCCAATCGCAAGAATCTCTCCATCCCGGATGCCGGGAATTCAGAGCTGCTAAGGAATACTGTGACAACCCCACCCATACATTCTCTCTTCTTCAACAACCAAGGTTGATATTCCAACCCCATGGGCTACTCATAGATTGGTTTTTCCGACAACAGATTCCAGTGTAATCCAAATCTCCGGCACATCTACAGCAGTGGGCCCGGGAGGCCAATGTGTAACTGCGGTCCCTCAGGTTGCTTCCTTCGCGCCAATTTAATAGTTCTGCTTGAAAGCCGCATGGCTAGGAGATAGCTTATCTAGAGAGTGGAGTAACGAAAGTATAGAAGGAGTTCAGAAGAGGTTAGGGAAAGTGGTTTGTGTTTTTCGGGCTCGAATGAGCAAATCGAGTGCTAATTCATGGCGGGGATACTATCCCGAATCGCACTGTTTAGAGTCGATTTCCTTTCTCACGCTTGCTTCAGGAATGCCTACACTAGGTCCTCTTCTACTAAAAAGAATAGTATATGAGCAGTTTATCTCTAGTCCATCTATTCGCCCATCACTAACAAGGGGAAACGAGAAAATGTATAAATAACAAACAAGGAGAAAAAAATGGAAATTTGTAACAAAAGATCCATTCCATCGAGGAATGGTGATCGGGATAAATAGTGAAATAGCACCCTGGTTGCCGTACGCTAAATAAAAGGAACGGAAACTCATAAACCGCCATTCATAAATTTTGATAAACATCCTGAGCTTCCAAAGGGTATAAATTGAAATACAAGTAGGATTTCAGCCAATGACAGCAGGGGAAATTATAAGACCATGTTTTAGGATTGACATGAAGGACATATAAGGCAAAGGAGGAAGATGGCAATGGCCGCAACAGCGTATATCAGGCTCTTAAAGGCTGGACAAGGATGGCGTTAGAAAAGAAGGAATCCCAAGTGATTTAAGCATAATCAATTGGGTGAAACGGGCTCTACTTCGTGCAAATTATCCTACTACTGGTGGAGTCGATGAGCATCCAAGCCTTCCACAGACCTCCAGGCTTAAAGAAGCCCTACCACTCATTCGTGTCCCTCGACAGCAGATCCTAGCGGTGTTCAATCATCCCCACCTGGGCACTTGGGGCTAACATCTTTATAGTCAAGGAGTAGCTTCACAACCCCTTCATGTCCGCTCTGAGTCACCCACGAGGGTGGTGTACCCTATTGGTCATCTAGTCTGTCGGGGTCGATATCTTCCCGCTCCAACAGTAACCTAACCACTCATTCGCGTCCCAGAAAAGCAGCAGCCCGGAGCGGTGTTCGGGCACACTTATCCGGACGATTGGGGTCGATACCTTCCCGCCCCAGCAGTAGCTTGACCACTCCTTCGTGTCCTTCGATAACAGCACATCCAAGTGGCGTTCGACCATTCTCATCTGGGCGATTAGGGTCGACATCTTTACGGCCTAGCAATAGCTTCACAATCCTTTCATGTCCGTTCTGAGCAGCCCACGAGAGTGGTGTGCCCTCTCTGTTATCTGGTCTGTCGGGGTCGATATCTTCTCGCCCCAGCAGCAACCTGACCACTCCTTCGTGTCCCCGTAAAGCAGCAGACCTGAGTGGTGTTCCGACATACTTATCCGGACGATCGGGGCCGATACCTTCCCGCCCCAGCAGTAGCTTGACCACTCCCTCGTGTCCTCCAACAGCAACACATCCGAGTGGTGTTCGATCATGCTCATCCGAGCGATTAGAGTCCTTCCGGCCTAGTAATAGATGTACTCTCTTGGTTATCTGGCCTGTCGGGGTCGATACCTTCTTGCCCCAGCAACAGCTTCACAACCCCTTGATGTCCATTCTGAGCCGCCCATGAGAGTGCTGTACCCCCTTGGTTATCTGGCCTGTCGGGGTCGATATCCTTACGGTCCAGCAACAGCTTCACAACCTCTTCACTTCCTCTATAAGCCGCCCACAAGAGTGGCATACTCTCTTGGTTATCTGGCCTATCGGGGTCGATATCTTCTCTCGCCAGCAGTAGCTTGACCACTCCTTCGTGTCCTTCGATAGCAGCACATCCGAGTGGTGTTCGATCATTCTCATCTGGGCGATTAGGGTCGACATCCTTCCGGCCTAGTAACAGCTTCACAACCCCTTCATGTCCGTTTTGAGCAGCCCACGAGAGCGCCGTACCCCCCCGGTTATCCGGCTTGTCGGGGTCGATATCTTTACGGTCCAGCAGCAACCTGACCACTCCTTCGTGCCCCTGTAAAGCAGCAGACCGAAGTGGCGTTCGCACATGCATATCCGGACGATTGGGGTCGATATCTTCCCGCCCCAGCAGTAGCTTGACCACTCCTTCGTGTCCTTCGATAACAGCACATCCGAGCGGTGTTCGATCATTCTCATCTGGGCGATTAGGGTCGACATCTTTACGGCCTAGTAACAGCTTCACAACCCCTTCATGTCCGTTCTGAGCCGCCCACGAGAGTGGTGTACTCTCATAGTTATCTGGCCTGTCGGGGTCGATACCTTCTTGCCCCAGCAACAGCTTCACAACTCCTTGATGTCTATTCTGAGCCGCCCAAAAGAGTGCTGTACCCCCTTGGTTATCTGGCTTGTTGGGGTCGATATCTTTATGGTCCAGCAACAGCTTCACAATCCCCCCATGTCCTCTATAAGCCGCCCACGAGAGTGGTGTACTCTCTTGGTTATCTGGCCTGTTGGGGTCGATATCTTCCCGTCCCAGCAGTAGCTTGACCACTCCCTCGTGTCCTCCAACAGCAGCACATCCGAGCGGTGTTCGATCATTCTCATCTGGGCGATTAGGGTCGACATCCTTCCGGCCTAGTAATAGCTTCACAATCCCTTCATGTCCGTCCTGAGCTGCCCACGAGAGTGGTGTACTCTCATAGTTATCTGGCCTGTCGGGGTCGATACCTTCTTGCCCCAGCAACAGCTTCACAACTCCTTGATGTCCATTCTGAGCCGCCCAAGAGAGTGCTGTACCCCCTTGGTTATCTGGCTTGTTGGGGTCGATATCTTTATGGTCCAGCAACAGCTTCACAATCCCCCCATGTCCTCTATAAGCCGCCCACCAGAGTGGTGTACTCTCTTGGCTATCTGGCCTGTTGGGGTCGATATCTTCCCTCCCCAGCAGTAGCTTGACTACTCCTTCGTGTCCTCCGATAGCAGCCCGCCCGAGTGGTGTTCGATCACTCTCGTCTGGGCGATTAGGGTCGACATCTTTACGGCCTAGTAACAGCTTCACAACCCCTTCATGTCCATTCCGAGCCGCCCACGAGAGTGGCGTATTGCCGTCACAATCGGGCTGATTCACCTGGCAACCTTCCGCATTTATCAACACAATCACGAGCTCAATAATCCCGAAGAAAGACGCGCAGTGTAATCCAGAGAAGTGCGGTGAAACACCGATCTCCCCCACATACCCTAGAGGCAGCGCCTGCTTTAAAAGCGACACAGCGGATACGTGGTCTTCGTACTGGTTTAAGAGCTCCAGCGCCAGGGACCTTGCGTAGTCTGAAAGTTCCTTGCTCGCGTGTGTCCCCCAATATCTCGAAGAATAGTTGAGGAACGGCATGGTTTGGTGGTCTAAGAGAGGGTCGGATGCGAGATTCTTGACCTGTTGTGAATTCAGGTAGGTCAAGCACGCCTCTGCAATTACCGAGTGGGTTTTACTGAAGAGGTCTGGATGAGCACAGAGATATTCTTGGACGGTAAAGTGGATCAACCGCACAGTTGAAGCTTCCTTATCGATTGTAATCAATCCCTGACAACATCCTAGCAATGTACTTATCGAAGGAGCATTATCGGTATCAAAATCGGTCGCCCCTATCTCCACTGCTAGAGCATGGCGCAGCTCATCCACCTGCAACGGCCGTTCCGCGTGACAGATCCATGCGAGAGTAGCTATCGCAAGTTTCGTCTTTTCCCCGCCCTGCGACCTTATCCGCTCTAGTGTCGCGCCATATGCATCCCCTAACCCTGCCCCATCTTTCACTAACCCAAGCATTTTTCCTCGGCGAGCGATACTGGTTTCTCGCAGGATTGCCTCCATATGAAGAGATGCCAGTAGAAATCTAGGTTCAAATATGTCAGCTCTTAACCTGAGGTATCTTTGCGTAGCTCCGTCCTTGCACCGGGCCCTACATACGTTTCCGAGCTTATTGCAGGAATGCTTTCTATAATATTTGCCTCCAATGTGCTGTTCATTTCCTCCGGAGTCGCGTCATTCCTGAGCTTCTCACGCAGATAGCTAATGATGCCATCTTCCGTAGGCTCTATCAACATAAATGTTGCCTCTCCATCCAGTTCCTTTCCACCTCACTCCGCACATGGGATCTTCCGGTCACAAATATGCGGGTATTCTGTGACCCCTGCACGATCTGCCCTAGCGATTCAAGAATTATCGTTCGATGCTCTGGCACACATTCGTCAAGTGCATCAACGCATATAAACGTGCGTTTGGTGGTTGCGATGGCCTGGAACATCCCCAAAATTCCAGAAACTTGCAGCCCTCTGCCCCCAATCACCTTCTTCTGATGTCGAAAGCCCCGAACTACCGCTTCAGGAATTTCTTCCAATCCGCTAACAAGCTGTCTCAGCAAGGAGCCGAGCATATGTACCGGCGACTGCTCGTGCCGGGCAGCAAAGTAGAAGTAAAAACAGGCAACGGCAGTATCCTCCTCCACAGCCTCGTCGCATAACTTGTCTATAACTAGGGAGCTGTCATTGCAACCTATCAGCAATACCATTCCCCGATTTCCGGCAATGATGCATTTTCTCTCACATAATATAACTCTTCCCCACCCCCGGATTGCCGTGACAGAATAAGATCGCATGATTAGACCCATCCCTAGTGCCATCATGCCAGCGCCTGAATTCCATGGTTTCAAGCAGCCAGGCGCCCATACTGTCCATCCGCTGGGCTCCGATGTCTCGATGCCGTACCCATGGCTCCAATGGAGACAGCCACGCCAATATTTTAGACTCGTCATAGGGGAGAGTGTAGTTAAAGGTATTTGCGATGTTGAAAGAGTTCTGGTTATTGTTAAAGGTTTGCGACATTTTCTGTTTCCACCGCTTTGGATGTCGTTGGGAGCAAAAGGTGTTGATTAACTCAAGGTCTGCCAAAGTAATTAATTACTTGAAGTACTTGAGGTTGAGGAAAAGCGGGGTCGATGGTAATGTCTTGCACCCAGTTGGCAACACTGAATCAGAATTCGTTACACAAACCCTCAAGGACTCAGAAATTATGAGCAGATGCCTGTGCAGCAACCTTACTTGAACCATAATCCGCCACCCCTTTCCCTCGATACATTTTAAAGCAGTAGAAAATTTTGAAACTGATGCTGGTGCTACTGCTCAGGGCTCCTTTCAACAGCTGCCCCCAAAGCCATATGTTATCACCCAAACACTGTGTGCTGCCCAGGGATGCCCGATTGCCAAGTTACTGTGTCATTAAAGGTGCCAAGTCAGGTTCTCTAGACCCAGTGTGACGGGGTGTGCTGAAATTTACTCCAAGGTCAATCACACCGTTTATTGCAGTATGATATGTAATCAGAAAGGCGGGCTTTTGTTAGCGACCTTTTAACCCTTAACCAAGTCGATTGTCCCTCGGTGGTACATGGACAGCGAGCCACCGCTACTTACAAGTCAAATGAGTATTATTATCATTATTTTTGTTCAATCGTCCTTTCACAGGCATGAGTGGCAGAAGCATACTACCAGTGGAATTGTATGTACAGTATTTAGAAGGCCTTATGTTGCTCTGAAGGCATGGGTATAGATCTTGGGAAGAGTCCACTATAGCCACCTCAAATGCTTTATCCATAAGTTAGGTTATATTGCAAGGAAAATCGCAAAGTTGCTCCTAGCTGCCTGAGGGCCTAGCCGCGATCATCGGCAGTCTCCCAGTAATAACTTGGACTTGATTCCTCAGGATTTTATTCCTCAGGATTTTATTCCTCAGGATTTTATTCCTCAGGATTTTATTCCTCAGGATTTTATTCCTCAGGATTTTATTCCTCAGGATTTTATTCCTCAGGATTTTATTGAGCTCGATGAAGCCCCAATACCAACACGTGTTCTCGCCCAAGCTCTGTCACTTCTGTGCCAAACCGAGCCCAGCGAAACTTAAGCATACTACCTTAATCCTGAGAACTTTTATTTTCTTACTAAATCTCAATTTGTACCTAATTCTGTTCTGAGCCTGTTAAACAACCTTCTTGGAAATGGTCTCTCTCCCAGAATGATTGACAGTTAACCGGAGCAGACATTCAGATCTACTCTTGAAACTCATCGCTCCCCCAATGGCTAAATTTTTAAAATCACTTTAAGCTTTCCGGATTTCCAGCTCCTCTCCTATCGGACAAGAGAAAATAAGAAAAGAAGGTTGTTGGAGGGACTTAACATTTCGGAGCTGGGTTCGTTTTCCGGAGTGGTCCAGTTAAGCTTAATCCCACAGATTTTCTTAACAATTCTTTTAATAAATCCCTCCCTCCTACCTCTAATAGCAAGGCAAAACTACGCTAAGGCCCATGTCCTCAAGCACCGTATGATACCAGTACCTTACGGTGCCAGAAGGGATCGAAGGGAAGCGTTTAGCCCCCTGGCCACAGAGTTGCCCGCGCACAAGTCCTGGTTCCAGGGTTCAAAATAGCAGCAGCCTAGTTGACTGCCTTCGGCCAATCAAAAAATCGAAGTTGGAGAGTTAAACACTTACCGCTCTAGCACTGATGCGCATTCTGCATCATTGGCTGTGCTCTCGCCGATAGCGCACGTGCGGCATAACTCCAGGCTGCACCCAAATCGATTAGTTAGTCTGCAGCAAAATAACCAGAGACCCTCACGGTGACCGAGGCACTTTCTTGCCCTCCCCCAAGCAGGAAGTGCAGCACGAACTACCCCCCAAACAACCCCCCCTGTTTATGATATACATAATTCCATGGGATCCGAAAGTGGAAGCTCGTAATTATCCTATACAATTCTCCAATAAATTCTGAGGCAATTGACCGATCCCTAGACCAGATCCCAAAAGGTTACAGGCATCGCACTTTTAGCTCAGGTTACAAACCCCGACACTAGTACTCAATTTTCAGGCCGGCCACCCATGAATCAAAGCAGAAGCAGAATAATATAGCTTAAGCCCAATTTGAGGCGTGCCTTTACCGAAAGGCCACGAAAGTTGCTTACAGGTCCCTTCACAGCTCGAGTAAAATCGTGTCGGAGGTATATCGCTGCACAGGGGCATGTTGGGAACTGAGATACCCACCGAGTCCGCAAAATGCAGTTCCCAACATATGTTTAATCGTACCAAGCCACGAACCTTAATAATTTTCTGTGTATTTGAGGCCTCAGCTGTGAATCTGGCTTTCCGACGTTCCTACAGACACGCCACACTATTGTCTAGCTCACTTTCTCAAAACGCACCTGTGCGAGTGATACCTAATGAACTTGGTAGGCATCCCTGTACTGTACACAAGGAATTAACACAAGGAATTAAAAGTTCATCCGTATTCTCAAGATAAGCGACTCACCCCTCTATTGAGGAAATTCTACTGGTCAAACCACCTCCAACTGTCCCTAATCAAAACTCAACCAGGGCAATGCCAAAATCTAAAAGTAGGAGGCATGCTGTGTCGCCAGCCTAATAACAAATATATCTATGCTTATGGCTTCTTCTGCCAGCAAGATCTGTGCCAACCATCCAGTTGCGTGAGAACTAGCCCTATCGCAAACGGTCACTCTCTCTATACTCATATTCTTCCCTCATGGGAATAGATTCCCTGCCACCGCCCTTCCCCTTTCTATCCTTTGCCGAAACCTTTGTCACCATCAAGAGATGAATCAACAGTATCTTCCACTACTCTCCCAGACCTTAATTGTTTGCGCCAACACTAATATTCTACGAGCTCCGAAAAGCATATAAACAAGCTTCAAAATAACCATTGGCCCCCACTCACCCGCTCTTGATCAGAAGGATCTAATTTCAACTCCAGAAAGAGCAGGAATTCTACCAACTTTCCACCACCCCCGCTGGGTGAAAATCCGAACCAGAAATCTAGATACGGCCCCCCACCACCTGTACCCAGCTCGTCCAGCTTCTCAGTTCAAGTATACACTGTGGAGATTTTTTCAACTGAGGTGTGCTCAAGTTTCATAGAAGGAGCAAGAGGCCAACAGTTATGGTCCAAGTTCAGCAAGTAGAGAACGAAGGTCTTAAAATGTTACCCCAAATGATAGCGGTATTTCATAGCCAATTGATTTAGGAACTTGCTATGATGAGCCGCTTCTACCCGACCAGGAAATCATGTTCGCCGGTGACCCCAACTCCATGCTTTCTAAAAACCTCACGAAACGCAATTACCAAGCTATAAAAAAACTTTCTGCCATTGACCATCGAAGCTTTGGTGACCCGGCACACATGCTGTCGTAATACCCATCCAGCAGAATCTGACCAGAACTTCTGGATTCCTTATTCTAGGGGTAAACCCAAAAAGACTTTATAATAGGGAGTTCTTCAGATGGCGGAATATGACAAGGGAACAATAGCAACATTGAATAGAAAAGTGAAACCCTCAAGACCTGGTGAGAGCAGTTCAAGATGCTGATCATCAAAACTAGCATTCGGCTCAATAGAAGTGGGAAAAGGCAGGGAAGCTCATAGATATACCTTCTCACAAACCATGCAACACGCCCCCAGCAGTCCGACAACTTGCTAAGAGCATCACCAATCTCTCCGAGAGAGAAAAGAAACCTGGTAGTTTAGCTGCGTTTAAGTCGGCTCAGGCTTTCTATATATATCAACGAGTATGTGTACTCCTTGGCAGCGATACTGGGGGCTCCAAAACACAAGGCAAAAAAACCACTATTGGATTCTGTGTCCAAGGACATCGGGCACCTGTGCTATAGAATTTACCATCACTTCAGAGCTCTCCGGGCCAATTTTTCCCACAGATGCCTGCCTCTCTGGGCGACGAGGGGTAATCAGGCAAGCCATATACCCAATGAGGAAAAGTGTAGTGGATCCGAGACCCAACCCACCAAATCCATACGAACAGCTACCAGCAGGGTTGGTCAGGCCCTGTGGGGTCCTCCGATGCCAGGCGGAGAAGCATCACTTAAAGTTTTCGTCATGGAAGATAACCCAACTGCCCAGAAAGCCGTCAGACAACAATTGACTTCAAAAGGATGTACCAGAACCTCAGCAAAAAATAGAGAAGAAGTGATAAGTGCTGTTTCCCAATTAAGACTTTTGATTCCAACCGGAACCTGCCATGATGTTGATTGACGTATACGGAGGTCCGCATAACGGATAGAACTGAAGTCACAAGAAGGATCGGGAAACTAGAAATAGATGGAAGTTCCCTGCGCCAACCATTAAGGTAAGTGCCACTACGAGGTTCGAGCAAAGCACGTAACTGTATGTCTCATCAGCCAGGTTATTATTGAGCACAATGGAATGAAAAACTTCTCTGCCGAACCGGCTCAATAAAATGCAATCCCTAGGCCATTCCGAATCCCCAAACGATTATCAAGGATCTAGAACACCCCTAGAAAAGAGCGGGACGGGGGGAGGTTTCCACAGTTAACATAGCTGGTGCAGGTGTTGTCATCGGTCGGCGCGGAGTGACGGATCGTGAATATACTGTCACTAAAAGATAGCAAGACAGATTAGGGAGCGGCTCGCGCCCCCACCCGTCTACCTTGAGCACGATATGAACAATTAAACACACCAATTAAAAATCTTCATGTCGGCGGCTACTATGAACATTCCAGAAACAAACACCATGCCAATGCCAATCTTACCGGGAAGAATGCATAATGGCATACCAGGACAAACCGACACCCATGCCACACTTCAATCCCACAACCCCACAACCCCACCATCCACCAAGGCAAAAAAGAAACAAACACCCAATCATACCGTATAATAGTAGCTGTGCGGCTCGAGTATTGAAAGCACAATGTAGTTATCGGACCGCCGGTGTAATCCAATATCAAAAATGCAAGTGAATAAAAAAAAACCCCCCGCCAACGCCAACTCATCCCATATCCGGCAACATCCCTGCCCGGGCTACACTGTCGTACGGTGTGAGACCCCTCCAGTATGGCGTTGAGAGGAGCCTTGTTGTCGGCAAGAGCGCTGGGAAAAGAACGGCTCAAGATACTCGTAATTCTCTGACGTTTGTGAACACAACTACTATTGCATACACGCAAAAAGTCGGCCGGAGCCTCAAAAATTTGGTGTATGCAATAGCAGTCGTGTTCACAAACGTCAGAGAATTACGAGTACACGCTCAACACCCGTTGTCCACGTCCCATAAGTTGTCCACGCGCTTCTGTCGCAACGCATGCCGTGGCCACTAACTTAACGTGCCTGACAATACCGCACCAGAACAAGCATCATGCACTTCGGATCCCGGGAGAATACGATACCGGTGTCAACAGCCAACCCAGGGTAGCACAAACACCCCAATCCATCCCGGCATTATCCCTCGACTGATAAGTTGGGGCGTCCAAAACCGTCAGCCTTATGGTATGGACATACCCGGATGCACTCCACATTTCATAATCTCGCCCATAGTGAGGAATAAATTCACCAGGACATGACTCGGTAAACAAATACCGCACAAGATAAAAAAAAGTAAACAAAGAAGAATAAACATGATGAGGGTAGGGTACAGCAGGATAGCATTATATCATACAAGATCAGGTCATAAGAAGATTGCGTTACACCGGCCACAGCATACGTATCAGGGTTCGTGTGCTGTTCCCCACTTACTTATCATACTATACCCATCTACAGCACCTATCGCATCCCAAGCGGTGCGGGGGAATTATACCACTTTATTTAACTCATAATAACACCGGTATGTTTCGCTCCCTCCCTCCCACCCGCAAGCTCCATCAAACCACAATACCAGCACCAGTACTATACGCGCCTGCCACCACGGCTAAATGAAGACGTTAGAATGGCTCCCTCTCATCCTCCTCCTTCTCCTCCCGTCCGTTACTATCGCCAGAAGCGCAACCTCCGGTGCTAGGGTACCGGTTCCGGTATGTCATGATACGGGTATCGTAGAGTAAGTTCTTTTCCCTCCCGGGTTTCTTCCCGTCCATTTGTTTATATTTATTCCGGCCGTGGCAATGACTGGTGTGACTCGTTCGGTAGTTATGGACTCTCGCTCTCGCTCTCGCCAACGACGGCTCCGGTGCGGAAGTCTGGTGAAGAATTGCGCGCGAACCGGACAGCAACGGACGGGGAATTGTTCCGGAGGGTCGTTGGGGGAATTGCTGTTGCGGTTTTGGTTGCAGTTGTTTGAGCAGCTATGGATGGACGGACGGGTGGGTTTTGCTGAGGGGAGGGAGGGGGAGGGGGTGTGTTTGTGTGATTGTTTGGGTTTGGGCGTTTTTTTGGAGCCGGTGTTTTTCGTGTATTGGGCTTGGGCTGGGTTTTGGGGGTAGACGTTTGTTTATTCATCTGTTTTAAGACAGGACACGATTTTTATGAGCGTATGAGCGCAATCTCTGGGACTATTAAAGTATGATAGCGCAATTCAAATTGAATTGGATTGTATCACAAGTATCATCTCGAACTTTTCCTCTGTCGCGTGCGCGAGTGAATTTGGATTTTCCCAGGTGTGCTGAGATGCGCTCGGTCGAAGGTTAGGCCGGTTGGTGGTCCAAACAGAGTCGTACAAGATTAAAGTTAAGTCTGTGCCTCGAAGATGATGCTCGCTCAATAATCCCCCGATCATCTAATGTCTGAGAAAAGTGGCTATATAGTACTTGTTTTAAAGAAAATTCATGATAGTTATCTACCGGTGCTATACAGTACTCTCGCAATTCACCAGTGCATGTTGAACGCGTAGTTAGCGGGAGGGACAAAATTCGCTCCAAAAGTTCCCAAGGTCCATCGGGCAACAAAGTGTCAAAAACCCCTCCAGGTTCAGCTGAGGCTTGCTCCAAGTGAATTGCTTGGCTCTCAGCCCTCCAGCATTTTTCTGCGCTCAATCAAACGGTGCTCGTGCGGCAATTGCCATTGACCAATGACGAACATTACTTGTTAGCACTGGCACGGAACAGTCCTTGTACGTTATGATCGGCGAACTAACTGATAAAGACCCACGGTTCGTTTCTTAACGGTTCTTTTCCTATAGACCCCCCCCAAGATACTGTACCCGCAGTCTGCAGAGCACGATAAACTGCCCGTCCCAGTAGAAAAAAAATAGCTCCCCTATAAGTTAGTCTAAGGCAAAGCGATCGAGTAATAGTAAACCCGAGCACTAGAGTACAGTACTCGAGCAGGGCAGAAGTCTAAACCTCAAATTCTGCAAGCCCGAATCACCCGTTCCAGAAACGCAGAAATCGACGGTGGAAGGTTTCCTAGGCCCACGGGCCCTAACCCTATGTTTATTTTGTTTCACCCACCACACAGCACAATGTTTGATGGGAGCAAGATACCCCCTCGCAAATCTGAGATATCGGAAGTCCGGGACTGCGCACACTCAACTGCTGCTGCTAGAGCCTTTTTGAAGGAGGAATAGTCTGGGTTATCATCGAATATGATAGGTTATTGTATCTTGAGCGATATTTCAAAAGCTAGGGTATCATATACCAGGCTAAAAATGTTAGTTAGTTATGAAAAACAAAGTGGGAAATGGGGGAAATGTCAGATACTCCTAGTACAGTGCCGGTACCTTGTGGCCAGCCCAGTTAGTGTCGTCAACCATAGTATGAATAGAGTTTGCTAGAGTCCTAACAGAGCACCATGTCCCTGATGGGAATCTCCTCGAAGTAAACCGCCTCCCCGTGCCGTGCTATCCCTCAATACTCTCCCCTGCTTCACCGCTGGTCCCGCAGCCATCCTTTTTCGCCCGCAGGTAGACACCTCAGCATAAGTCTATCTTTAGTCACCAGAAGAAGCTCGAGAAGAGCGATCTCTAGGCCCAGGCCGTGTACTAAGTACCCCCAACGAACACCCTTGAATCAAGGATCCCCAGATCTACAATCTCTGTTAATTTTCTCAGAATCCGGGAGAGAAGTCCCAAAGGGTAAAACATCAGCGAGCCAGCCCTAGGTTTGCGCTCCCGAAATCACAATTCTTCCGAGAGATGTATGAGGTATAAACTTGGCATCTCCAAAAGAAAGAAGAATCACCATCATCCGAGGTGACACACATCATGGGCCGCACACAATCACTCCACACAAAAATACCTTGTTTCATCATTGGCCTCTCTCACCGGGCAAACCTGGACAGGTAGGCATTCCGATCCCACACGCTTCCGAGTCTCCGGCTAGATCCGAAAGACCGATCTCACGGAATACTGGTCGGAGAATATCGTAAACGTGTTAAAGTTGCGAAAGGGAGCCCGAAGCTCCCAAACTCCCCTTTTCACTCCCAGGGCTGATTGCGTGATAGGGTTTACCGGGGGCCGTTATGAAAGTTTCGTTCTGAAGAATCTGACACTATTAATTCTCGAGTCCAATGACCCTCCAATGCCAATGTAAACAAAGAGTTCTGGCCGGGGGGGGGGGGATTTGTGTAGCAAGTTTTTGCACAGCCTCTAGGGAACCTACAATGTACCGTATTGAAAACAATACGGCGGAAAGTTTCAGAGAGCCGTTTCCCTTGGCTAATCATAATTTTTGACACAGTTCGGCAGTGGCGGTGGGTTCAAGAGGGCCACAGGGGCGTCTGGGGAGCACACGTGCGTTTTGTTCGATAGCAAAACAACTCCGGCTTTTGGATGATTTCCCTGAGGAGCGAGCAACCTCTTGGGCCGATCCCGTTGATATAAGTTACCGGCACTAGGCGGTCCAGTCCCTCCGCAAGCAGATATAACTCGATCCAGTCAGCTCAATCCACAATCCATCACTCGAAAAGGGGTCGGACGTCCCTTCGTTTTAGCAAACTCTTCTTAGTAAGAGCATCCAAAAGGATTGCGTTATTGATGATTTATCGTACCATACGGGTATACGGTACGGGATTGATTCTATTGAGGGGACTTGTTCGGAATTTAATGCACTCTCTGGCGGAAATAAAAGATCCTCCCCCGGTATTATTGTGCCGGGAGCTCCGGCTTATTTTTGAGGCGATCGTCTGTGCACTCATTTCAGGAGCGAGCACAATACAAAGTATTTGTCGCGAAATACAAACTAACATTACTGTTAGTCTGCTATTTTCCCGTCCGATAATACCGGTATTTATGAAATGTGCCGGTGGTATCATTATGGTACAATTTCCCCGTAAAGACTGCGGTGCCGGTACTATAGCCGTTGTGCCTGTACCCCAGGGCCTGAGGTGTCAATGGGACTGTCGGTAGTGCTCGAGTACCGGCACTGCGCATTACCGCCCCTGGAGTTAGGTCATGATGATTAGCCAAGCGATAAGAGGCCTCATGGTTTGGTTGTGGTGATATCGAGGAAGAGAAAGAGGTCTGATACATGCCATACCAGCGGCAGTCTACAAGTAATCGGTACCAGAGGACTCTATTAGCACAAGAGCCGCATTGGGTTAGAGAATGGGGCATCCTCAAGTACACTCGCATTCCAAAAGTTCCGGCACCCCGACTGGTGCCGTGACCTAGAATCATATAGTGAATGTATTATTATGTATATGTACCTCGACATGATTCCAGGCTATTTAGATAAGCTATGTCGAGGTGCCATTTCGTTTTTGTTCTATGGCTGGAAGTTAGGCTATCGTGGTTTGGTAGTCAGGAGGGGGAAAGCGGGGAAGAAGGTGATACCTGAGCGATTACCGGTCGATGACCTGATCTAATTCTAAAGTACCTCTACATAATAATACATCCAATATTGCCTTTTTGTGTCACAGTACCAGCTTGGGTGCCGGAACTTTTGGAACGCGAGTGTACTCGAGTAATCGGACATGGCTCTGAAACAGGTTCTAGCTACTTCCGGAGAAATGACTAATTAGGCCCTTGCTGGAAACATTCCTGGGAGTGGAGGCCAAGACCCCGCGAGATGATGCAATTTCCGGGTGCAATTACTACTCGAGTACTATAATTGGCTTAGAGGTTACCAGGAGCAGGGGATCGCTGATTGGGGACCACTGATCGGAAGGTAGAACTCCTCGCGAATAACAGAGACATCGGCGCTCTTTTGTAGACTATCACGCGCTGACAACCGTAGTTCGCTCCACCTTGTCCCCCGAATGGTCTTGAGATGTTGATAGTGGGATCCTCTACTCGAATATACGGAGGCTAAAATAGGAAGAATCTGCCCTGCACCGCGAGTGATCCGGGACAACAGGTCAGGGCAGGTTTTGAGTAGAAAAACTTAGAAATTACTTGTAGAATCCAGGGAGATTCATATGAGACGGTGAGGTATCCAGACTGTCGAGATCCAGTCAGCGGTGGGGGGTGTGACTGTGCTCACAATATGTGATTCTAATAATGAACCTTAATTCCAGACAAATGCGGCTTGTAAGAGTTCGAAGTATGCGCCTGACCTGAAGGGGTTAAGCGTGACGCAAGAGATTGGATGAATGGCTCGTCAACTCTGTCACGCAGGGATCTTTTGTCTCTCGGTGCACGTGCCTGAGGCGAAGAGACGACATGGGATAGCCCCCTTGAATTTCCTGATCAGGACTCTTGACCCTCCCCCCCCTTTTTTTTTCTTCGGGGATTTTTATCTTTCATTTCGTTCCTGCAGTGTTTTGATGCGGGGTTGGTTGCATTTGACTCACACGGTGTCTCCGACAATAACAGTATTATCGTGACAGAGCACCCCGTCGGAGTCCCAGCTGTCTTTCGGTCCCGACGTCAAATCCCACTGGTTATTGAAAATTTTCGATTTACAGAAGGGAAGTGGCCTTTAGACCCGTCCCAGGCACAAGCAGGACAATATTATTTACCAATAGCTAATGAGAGCCAAAGTCGGAAGAATCAATAACAACTATTATCTATTTAAGCATCATCTTTTGGATAAGGGGCGTTGAGGCTGATAGCTGTTGTTGTCTTGGAAGTTTTTGACAAGAAAGAGTGGATTGGACCACGGGGGCTAAACTCCTCTATTATAGGAGAGGTTTGATCCTGCGGTACAGCACCGTGCGAATACGGTATCGTTACTCGAGTACAGACCGATGTTGGTATGCCGTATGGTACTTGTATATTCGGGATTTACTGGGTTCGGCGCCCCTTGAGGGGAAAGCCTAATAGACAGCATTTATTGGATACGGTGAGGCGCGGGGAAGAGGCTGAGCGTAACACATCTGAACCGTGACGGGGTTGAGACTGGAGGCTGGGTCTTTATTGCTCCACGCGCTTGTCCCACAGGACACGATCTTTCTTCGTACAGTACTTGCGCTGTAGGAAGATTTGTGGCGAAAAGGGGAGCGTGCTTGTCCATCACTGGACACTGCAACAAGAGACTCCCTTGGATTGCGACTGAGCTCAGAGACTTTTCTGTGCGGGTACGCTTGGGTCCGGTGGCTCCCCTTTTTTGTTGTGTAATATCATGGTCCGAACAATTCGCTTCCAAACTCAGTGTAATAACGGGCGAAAACACGCTAAAAATATGTCGACCCATCGCGCAATACTATCTCGTGAAATTGAACACCAGTGGGGGGATAGAGGGAGGGAGGTGTTGGTGGCCCGGAATACCGTAATTCCTCCTTTTTTACCCAATTGAGTCAAGGGATGAGGCTCGTCTCATGACACACGCTTGCTTGACCGAGTGGGAGCGGGAATAACTCGTGGAAGTTACCAGTTCTGGCAGGCTCTTGCCAGATAAAGAATTGAGGAAGTACGGTACCGTGGTCGAGTATCGGGGGGGATGAAGCTTGTTGAATCGCACAAGATTCCCGGCGAGAACGGGTGAGTGCGGTTCTGGGATTTTATGCTGCTTGTAGTGCTCGTACATATTTTCTTTTCCCTGTTGTCTCTTGCTAGGAGATGGATGAGTGAGGCACTTGCATGTACGAGTGAATACTCGAGTGCCATAGTGGGCATGGTACGAGTACTCGAGTAGGGGGAATGGGGGAAATGATGAGCTTATTGTTATTTGCGCCAATTGATATTACAGCACAGGTATAGTGCCGGCAGCGCGCAGCCTCTCACCCACTAAATATCCTAGTTGCGGTGCTCATAGCCCAGCTACGAGTACTGACCCTAGCACCGTACTAGCACACTAAGTAATCTCAGCCATCTCAGTCGTGACATTTCGAGAAAGGAGGGTAGGGTGGATGGGTGGGCGCCGTTCACAGCGTCCATAAAACCAACACCACCACCCCCCATTCCTTCCTCCCTTCCTTCCTTCACCACATTTTTCTCTCCCTCACTTAAGAAAAAATTTCTCTTCGCCTTCGGGTTTTTAACTTTTGCTTTGCTCCAACTGCCCCACATTCATTCAGAATTTTTCCTATTTTTTCCTTCAAAATGAAGTACACTCTTTTCACTGTTCTGGCTACTGCCTTCACTTCTTTCGCAAACGCGTACACCACTCCGGTTGGAGACCCACAGGGAAACCCAATTTATAAGCCTGGACTCAACGAGATTGTCCCAGTTGGCTCTCCTTACACCATTACCTGGACTGTAGGTTTTTAAGATTCGGACACAGTAACCCACGGCGAAGCGAGTCCACGGTGAGGCGAGAACTCTCATACCATTTTTATAGGACAGGGATTATTTGTATGGGAATTCTCGCTATGCCGTGGACTCGCTATGCCGTGGAATACTGTACCTTGGGATATTTGCGCATTTGCTGATTGATTTGTAGCCTACCACTTCGGGAACTGTGACCCTCGTCCTCCTTCGCGGTCCTTCTACCAATGTCCTTCCTCTTTACGCCATCGTTGAAAAGATTGACAACACTGGTACCTACTCGTGGACTCCGTCCTCTGATCTCGAGGCCGACGTTTCCCACTATGGAATCCAGTTGATTGACGATACCACTGGACAGTACCAGTATACCACACAATTCGGTATCTCCAACTCTGCGCCAGTTCCTCCCTCCCCATCCCCGTCTCCACCTCCGCCTCCGTCCTCGTATTCCTCCCCGCCCCCGCCTCCGTCTTTGTATTCTGCTTCGCCTTCGTCCTCATACAAGCCCTCCGTTCCACCCACCTATTCAATGCCCACCTCATCTTGCACTTCCGCTTCCGTAGCTGCCCCATCGGGCGGTTACCCTCATGGCGGGCTCGTCACCAGTGGAACTGTTGTCTACTCCACTTCCATGGTCACTGTCACCTCGTGCGGACCTGCAGTCACCAATTGCCCTGGCAAGACACAGACCCCTACTGCTCTTCTTCCCAAGCCGTCCGTCTGGACTAGTGCCTGGAACTCGACCGTCAGCAAGTACGTTTCCCCAACGGGGTACGCGCCAGCTGTTCCTTCCGCCAATGTTACCAAGCCCTCTGTCTCTGTCCCTGTTGTTCCAGTGTCCCCGGGCGCTGGTGACAAGATCCGTGTTGGTGGTGCCATGGTCGTTGTCATGGTAGCTGGTCTCGGTACGTTTTACTTCTAACCGCTTCCCCTCTCTACCACCATCGTAGCTAACTTGTGGGGGTATCCAAAGCTCTCATCTTGTGAAACCAACCTTCTTTCCAAAGCCTCTAATGAACGTTTTTTTCTTTTTGTTGATTTTTTTCGAAGCGAGGGGAGAAAAGAATCCCGGAGATATCTAATTAATTTCTTTTAAAGAAAAACCCTTGCCACGTGGAACATGAAATATATCATTTGGCCCGCTGGGGGAACTGACCGACTTGAACGAGAAAATTCCGGGCTTTTTTTACATTCTTTTTTTTTTCTCCGCTTACTTCGAAAATAACCTGTCAAGTAAAGTTCTAAAGGGGATGGATTTTTCATTCCGTTCAATCTACATATACCTACCTTAATGGTCTTGCATTCTACTTTGATCTTTGGCGATTTTGTTGTTTGATACATCTCTTTTATCTTTTTTTTTATACCCTCATATTTCGACGGAGTCGCGAGAGGTTGATAACTACGAGGTCACTTGGGTAACTGGTGGTTTAAATTAATGATGAAACTATTTTACAATATTTTGGGTTCTTTTTCCCCTTCAGTGGTTATGTTTGAAATGATGCTGCTCGCCATACTCACGATTTAGTTCCTTTATTATTCGGATAACTTCTGGGAACCTGCATGTTTGGTGGCTTCGGAAATGCGTCCAGGATTCGGGCATACGTGTTTTGTGCCAAAAGCATTTCGAATGCAGGAACGCAGCCATCGGAAGGGAAGGGAAAGGAAGCAGAAAGGCTGCAAAAGAAAGCCGGAAAGAAAGAAAGAGAAGGGGTTTCTAAAAAACTGTTATCGTTTTTTTTCACTGCTCGTCACTCGCCGTGTATCCTTTCGCCGTCGAAGTGTTAAAATGTTAGACATGCATGGTGATGCGCATGGCTTGCTGGAATCATCATTGTCCACCGATCATTGTGCCGGTACCTGTGTATCGAGCCAAACTTCAAAGCATGGTATGAACCGGTAATCTACAGTGCATTGCATAAGGTTAGTGCGACCGTGCCGGTTCAACCAACCATTAAGGGGTCGAACTAGTAAACGCTTACGGGTACGGCAGTGTAACAAATACCTCTTTTAATTTCCAGGAATTGGTGGGGGGGTAAAAGGGGGGTGGGCACAGTATGTGTGCGACGGATATCTACAAGTAATTGGTCGGTGACTGGAGCTTATTGGCGAGGGAGGGGTTAACTAGTACAGCACTTGTACCTTGTATTTGCGAAAAGGAAATTCACTCGAGTAGGTGCAAGGATGAATAAAGTGAGGATGATGAGCTTAGCCGCTGCTGTTGTTGTCTATTGGATAGAATGGGGTTTTAGTTGTTGGTTGACCACCTCGTCTTTGTGGTACCTTACTCGAGTACGATGGCACAGTTGGCAGCACAAGTTTTTGCAAATTGTGAGTGGGTAATTTTTAGAAGGATGGATGGATGGATGGATAAGAAGAGGTTTGTTGTTGTCATTAGAAGGAAGTTCTTGTCAGTTGAGCTCAACCTATCATACTATTAGTAGAGAGCGAGCGGTGATAAGTCTCAAGCCTCCGAAAAGCCACCACTAAAGAAAGCTAGAATGGGAATTTCAAGTGGTCTCAGAGATCCATGGCCGTCATACCTCGAGTAAAATGCGCTCTTTTTGGTAAAGGTTTAGCAGGTGGCTTGAAACTAGCCCCCACGCTGTCCCATCGAAACATCGACTGACTGGAAGCTCTTTTCTAATCATAATACTATGCGTATTATATGTTTCCAAGTACCCCGGGGAATGTCTTCGTACGAGAAGGGGAAAGTTAACCAGCGAGATGATCCCTGGCTTGTGAGAAAAACATTTCCTCGAATACCGTACCGGTACTGTGCTTGTGCTCGTGCTATGGGTATGTGTGCTGTGGTGGTATCATTGCTTATTTGTACGACACTTTGCCTGCCCCTGCGCGAGGGAGGGATGGAGGGGGTTGTGGATACGGGTATTGTGATTGGATTGTGGCTGTGTTTCTTCTTTCGACATGGTTTATTTTGGCCGTCAAGTGAAGTCTGGGGTGTGAGTTGGTTTATTATGGTATTGCCTTGTCTTGCCCTACCTTTGTTGTTGGTCTTGCTTGCTTGTTTATTTATGTTGTGCGGTATGATATATCGTAGCTTAATATTATGCTTTCGCCGTACAAGTACTGGTGCTCCGGCGTCATGTCCTGTGTGCTACAGGAGTGTCACATTGAGAATGGGGGAGAGCTGACTAAGGACATTAGTAAAGAGAGAGGGGTATTGTGCGGTTGGCCTGCATTTTCCTGATAAGGTTTGGGGGTGCCGCTTATGGATGGTATTGCCGGTGGGAGCTTGTTTGTCGGGTTGGAGCTGGTAATGAGGGGGGGTGGGGGTAGGAGTTGAGGATTGCTGAAAACGAAGGTAATGGTTAGGGCAGTGATCGGAAGAGAGCGATTGAGTGTAACGTGTAGGATATACAGGATAGAGTTGAATGTGATGACAATGGTAAGGGAAGAAAATGGAAAGGAAGGAAAGATGTATGCTTGAACGTACTAGTACTGCACACAATGTGCATACCTAGCCTCCTGACATACTACCCGGCACGACTAGACATACTAAACACTAGAATAAGAACTGCAAAACCTTTCGGTTGAGTGTATTTTGGCTTTCCCTGCTGCTAGGAACTGCTTTGTCATAGCTTTAGTATTTTCAGAGTCGCTTTGTGCTGCGAGTCAGTCTCTGGCGGTTGCGACTTCTGGACTAATTTCACCCCAAGTGGCGGCAGTGATAGGACCGCGGGTATTCGTGATTAAGCACATAGATGGCATTTTACAAAAATGCATCTGCGAGTAGAACGCAAAAGAGGAATAAACGGAAACAAAAGGAAGAAGCGAATTTTAGAGCCAAGCTCATGATCGCGCGTAGCTTCCCCACCAACTAAAAACTCGATAGTGGGGGGGGGGAAGAGATACAAAACTCATAGCGATAAGTTATTTCACCAACCAGCCATTCAAAGCATTTGTCCCTCCCAATTCATCCGCTCAACACCCTCCTCAAAATTCCTCTCCCGAACACCTCCTAATACCTACATTTCTCGGCGTTGTTTAAGGTCTCGGGGGCTGAGTTATATGCTAGTGGCCTATGTTACGATGGCACTCGCAAAATCTGGCGCTGTGGAGTAATGAATCATACCATAAGTGGACCGCTTCTTTATTTCCGGTGACGAAGACCCTGAGAAAAAGTCGAGTACAGTATCGGTACAGTACACATCTTAACGCCATCGCCGATAACACGCCGCGCCTTACGCAGCCATCCAATCCACTTCGCCATACGCTAGCTGCTCCGCAGCACTTGATCCGGCGCATCCCCCAGGCAACACCCCCGGGCGAATAACTCCCCTGGGCTTAAACAAAGGCCCAACTTCCGCAGGCTATCCACCTAGCTCTCTCCGAGTGAGGTCCCTTCCATCATGCACTTGGGTTTCCGCCCCTCTTCCCCCACCGGGGTTGATTAGGGCAGCGGTATGCGAAATCTTCCTTCAAATGACCTTTGTAATCCCCGGAATCGTGAGGGTCTTATCTTCTATACGGGCGAGTTCTATCATGAGGACGAAGCTCTCCATCGGGCACTTTCACGCGAGGCCTTCCTCGCCATCTGGGCGCCTCAGGTCCTTCCCACTCGCCACAGGGGACTTAGTCTCCGTTAGGACGATGCCCTAGACACAGGTTAGGGTCATGCGGAGATGGTAGGGTAGTTCTCGCTGCCGTTTTGCGTGGGCAAGGTCTTTTCCAAGCAGTCTTCGAGTAGGGTTAGGAATAGGAAGGGGAGGGAAGGGGCGAGTATTTAGTGTGCGGAGAGCCAAATGCGCGACACTAGCCAGAGCGCCGAGTGCTGGTTTTCGGAGAGGAGCAGGAGTGTTGCGGTGGTGGGTTCTGGTAGCGGAGTCTCCCACTGAACGGCGAGGAAGAATTGCGCTCACCTTGGAGTGCGCCGGCGGTGTCTGGTGCGGGTTGGTAGGGAAATAGACGTTGGAGACGATTGAATGAGGGATGCGGAGGTTAATGTTGCATTGCTGAAACTGTCAGAGGAGCCGGGGGTCAGTGGTTCGGGGGCGGCTTCAATTGTGGGGTCTCTGTAGTTCCTCACTGTAGGGGGAGGAGGATAGAGGTAGTGCTGTTGCTGCTATCGATGTTGTAGTTGGTAGAGGTTGCTGCTCGAGTATTGTCACTGGAGTTGTTGGTGCTGTGAAAAACTCTAGTCTAGCTGTTTCTCCCAGGAGCTTCGGGGGGTTATGACATGCCTTCTCGTGTCGGCGTTCATCCCGCCTCTGCTGCCGCCCCGGTTGGGTCCGTTCCCAGCCACGCTTCTGGGCCCCGGTTTGCGCGTTCAAGAGACAACTCTGCAAATGTTTCTTATTCCCTAACAGCTCGGTGATCTGCGCATCGCCAATGTCGATACCAAAAAGTGTACTCATCTGTTAACCCCCCCCCATCATACTAGACTTTGGCCCACGCTTGAAGAGCAGCCTCGGGTATGGAACGCTAGAGTGGCACGAAATTTTCTGAATAATACTCTCCAGCTTCGCAGGTAGATGTTGAAAAGTGTTTTGAATACGGTACTATTACCGGTACTGTACTGCGAGTATCAGTTTCTCGAGTGTCTACTGCCTTGGAATGTGTCGGACAGGGGACATGGGGCATTCTGGTCTGGTTCAAGGTGAGGCTCCTGCAAGCACACGCGAACCTGCGCCGAGCCTTTGACGCTCTCTAGCGTGTGAAACGAATTTCGAATCCAGTGATTGGGCTGATTGTCAGGCGCAAGGCTTTCCCATCAACCCCGCTTTTCCTCAATTTCAACAGACTCCAACTGAATTCACATCTCGCTCCCAACAGGATTCAAAGCGGTAGAAATCGAAAAATGTCACAAGCTTTCAGCAATAACCATAATTCTTTCAACAACATCGCAAATACCTTTAACTACACTGTCCCCTACGATGCGTCTAAGATATTGGCGTGGCTATCCCCATTAGAGCCATGGGTGCGACATCGAGATATCGGAGCCCAGCGAGTAGACAGTATAGGAGCCTGGCTGCTAGAAACCAGTGAATTCAGAAACTGGCATAATGGCAGTAGCGATGGATCTGATAAGGCGACCTTATTCTGCCACGGCAACCCAGGAGTGGGAAAGAGCCATATCATGTAAGAGAGGGTATCATTGCCGGAAATCAGAGAATGTTGTTGCTGATAGGTTGCAATGACAGCTCCCTGGTTATAGACAAGTTATGCGACGAAACCGTGGAGGAAGATACTGTTGTTACCTGTTTTTACTTCGACTTTGCTGCCCGGAGTGAGCAATCACCAGTAAATATGCTAGGCTCCCTGCTGAGACAGCTTGTTACCGGATTGGACGAAATCCCTGAAGCAGTAGTCCGGGTTTTTCAGAATGAGAAAAAGGCGATTGGGGGTAGAGGACTACAAGTTTCTGGAATTCTGGGGATGTTCCAGGCCATCACTGCTGCAAAGCGCATATATATATGTGTTGATGCGCTTGACGAATGCGTGCCAGAGCACCGGATGGTGGTTCTCGGGTCGCTAGGACAGATTCTGCAGGCTTCACCGAATACTCGGATATTTATCACTGGAAGATCCCATGTTAGAAGTGAGGTGGAGAGGAGATTGGATGGGACAGCAGCTTTTATATTGATAAAGCCTACGGGGGGTGGTATGGTTAACTATCTGCGTGAGAAACTCAGGAATGACACCACTCCCGAGATAATGAGCGACACACTGGAGGCAAATATCATGGAGAGCATTTCCCAATTAAGCACCGAAACGTACGTAGAAACGAATTTAAGAGCAAAGCTGCACAGAGCTATCGCAGGTTAAGGGCTGACATATTCGAATATAGATTCCTACTGGCTTCGCTTCACATGGAGGCAATCTTGCAAGAAACTAGTATCGCCCGTCGAAGGAACAGGCTCAAGTCGGTGAAAGATGGGGCCGGATTAGCTGGCGCATATGGTGCGACACTGGAGCGGATAAGGGCCCAGGGCGGGGAAAAGACGAAACTTGCGATAGCCACTCTCGCATGGATCTGCCACGCGGAACGGCCATTACAAGTGGATGAGTTATGCCATGCGCTAGCTGTGGAAATAGGAACAGTTGATCTCGACCCGGAAAATATTCCTTCGATAGCTACCTTGTTAAGCTGTTCTCAAGGATTGATCATAGTCGATAAGGAAGCCTCGACTGTGCGGTTAATCCATTTTACTGTCCGCGAGTATCTTTGCAGTCACCAAGACCTCTTTTCCAAACCTCACTCTACAATTGCAGAAGCTTGCTTGACCTATTTGAATTCGCAACAGGTCAGGAACCTCTCATCTCATCCTCTCCCGGATCTCCAAAACATGCAATTCCTCAAGTATGCTTCAAGATATTGGGGAACACATTCCAAGAAGGAATTCTCAGACCACGCGAGGACCCTTGCGCTGAGGCTCTTGAGTCAGTACGAAGATCACGTATCCGCCGTATCACTTTTAAAGCAAGTACTGGGCACCCAAAATACAGTAGACATCGGTTCTCCCCCGGGCTTCTCTGGATTACATTGCGCATCCTTCTTCGGAATTCATGAACTTGTGGCCGCTTTGGTGAATCCGGAATGTTGCGAGATCAACCAACAAGATTGCCTGAATCGTACGCCACTAACATGGGCGGCGAAGAATGGGCATGAAGGTGTTGTGAAGCTACTTCTTGGCCGGGGAGATGTGGACCCTGACAGACCAGATAACCTAGATAGTTCACCACTCTCGTGGGCCGCTCATAACGGACATGAAGGAGTTGTGAAGCTACTGCTTGGCCGGGAAGATGTCGACCCTGACAGACCAGATCATCGTGATAGTACGCCACTCTTATGGGCCGCTCATAACGGACATGAAGGTGTTGTGAAGCTACTACTTGGCCGGAAAGATGTTAACCCCGACAGACCAGATAATCAAGAGAGTACACCACTCTCGTGGGCCGCTAACAGCGGACATGAAGGAGTGGTAAAGCTGCTGCTAGGACGAGATGATGTCGACCCTAATCGCCAGGGTGAGTATGATAGGACACCACTCGGATGTGCCGCTATCGAAGGACATGAAGGGATTGTGAAGCTATTACTTGGCCGGAAAGATGTCGATCCCAATCGCCCGGATAAGCATGATCGAACACCACTCCGGGATGCTGTTGTGGAAGGGTATGAAGGAGTGGTCAAGCTGCTACTTGAACGGGAAGATGTCGACCCTAATCCCCGAGATGAGAAGGGTCGAACACCACTCGGATGTGCTGCCGTCGACGGGTATGAAGGGATTGTGAAGCTATTGCTTGGTCGGCAAGATGTCGACCCTAATCGCCCGGATAAGTATGGTCGAACACCACTCGGATGTGCTGCTCTCGAAGGACATGAAGGGATTGTGAAGCTATTGCTTGGTCGGAAAGATATTGATCCCAATCGCCCGGATAAGTATGATCAAACACCACTCCGGGCTGCTGCTGTGGGGGGGTACGGGGGAGTAGTTAAGCTGCTCCTGGAGCGGGAAGATGTCGACCCTAATCGCCAGGATGAGGATGATCGGACACCACTCGGATGTGCTGCCCTCAAGGGACATGAAGGTGTTGTGAAGCTGCTACTTGGCCGGGAAGATGTTGACCCCGACAGACCAGATAATACAGATAGTTCACCACTCTCGTGGGCCGCTAATAACGGTCATGAAGGAGTGGCCAAGCTGCTTCTAGAACGGGAAGATGTCGACCCTAATCGCAAGGATGAGAAGGATCGAACACCACTCGGATGTGCTGCTGTCGAAGGACATGAAGGGATTGTGAAGCTATTACTTGGCCGGAAAGATGTCGACCCTAATCCCCGGGATGAGAATTATCGAACACCACTCGGCTGTGCTGCCATCGAGGGGCATGAAGGGGTTGTGAAGCTATTACTTGGCCGGAAAGATGTTGATCCCAATCGCCCGGATAAGTATGGTGGAACGCCACTCCGGAATGCTGTTGTGAAGGGACACGAAGGAGTGGTCAAGCTGCTTCTAGAACGGGAAGATGTCGACCCTAATCGCCAGGATGAGAAGGATCGAACACCGCTCGGATGTACTGCTGTCGAGGGACATGAAGGGATTGTGAAGCTATTACTTGGCCGGAAAGATACCAATCCCAATCTCCCGGATATGTATGGTCGGACACCACTCGGGTGGGCTGCTGCGAAGGGGCACCAAGGAGTAGTCAAGCTGCTGCTAGAACGGGGAGATGTCGATTCTGATCACCGGGATAAGGATGATCGGACACCACTCGGATGTGCCACTGTTGCAGGATATGAAGAGGTTATGAAGCTATTAATCAGCTGGAGGGATAACGACGCCAATCGCCGGGATGGGAAGGATTGAACACCGCTTTGATCTGCTGCTGCTGGAAGGTATGAAGGGGTTGTCAAGCTACATCTTAGCCGGAAAAATGTCGACTTGACCGTCCAGATAGAAATCCTACTTGTCTGTAAACCTATGCCCTTCGCAATCTCCCGCTATTTGCTAACTCTTATGATATCATATTATTAGTGAAGGCCCACAAGTTTCTGTTCGCTAGGTCAATTATGCAGCAACCAGAGAACTATTTCATTTCTTAACATGCCCTGTTTGTATTCGTCGCCGTTCCCTAGTTAAATAAATACCTCGTTACAAAGTCTCCATTTTTGCCTCCCCCCCAATATCCCGATGTTTATCTCCTCCTTGTCTTCCCTTGCTAGTGATAGATGCATATATGAATAGATAGATGAACTACACACAGAACCTCCCTTTAGAAAGTAGGGGGGCTAGCGTAGAGGTTCCCGAGGCTAGCCTGAAAAAGAGAATCGGCTCTAAACGTCGTGATTGCGGGGTGGTAGTTTTTCTGGTATATATATAATATTCATCTGCACCCGAAAATGTCTTCTATTCTGTCAAACCCCTTCCGAATTCCTGCTCCCCACACTTTACCTCTTTGCAACCCATCTCCTAGCCATGCAGCACTCAAGTGGGATTATTCAATTAGCTTGAAGGCAGAACTTGAAGACCCGTGATTATACACCACTCTCAAACTCATCAGATGTTCTAGGAATTTTGGTCACCATAAAAGCTGTGACTACCCGAGCTTACCCCAGATAAAGGTAAATATGACGCACTGTTTGCTGCGGTGCTCTCAGGAGAAGATTGAGGAGGACAAATCTATGAGTTATCCTCAGGCTTTGAATACAGACTTTAGTAGTTGGCAGAAGTAAGGGAAGTGCGAGGGTGAGCTAGGTTGTGGTGTTATCATTGTATCCCCTAAGAAGTCTTGCGTTCCCCGCAGCTGTGGCAAGGAGGGCTACTGCGATACAGCTATTGCGCTATGTTGAGCGGGTAGCTAACAAATACTGTACTGGGTTATACATTATCGGTTCAGTATACCTCGATGTCTCATACTAATACAGTACCCTAATACCCATAGCTACCCGCCAAGTCTCCCCTCGTGCGATCGCATTGGAACAGTCATTGGGTTTTTATTACTACCAGCTAGGCCAAAGGCCTTTGGAGACGATCCGCCATAGGGTGGTGCTTGTTTGTTTGTTTGTGCTGTGAGGTGTATCGTAGCGTCTCGGCATTATGCCTTCGCCGTGCCGGTGTCGGGCTACTTTCGCACTATCAGTTTATTGTGGATGGTGTGTCGCGCGTGCCTAATCCGTTCCCCTGCGGGTTATTATGGCCTATTGCTAAACCGGATGATAAATCGCTGTAGAGGTGACCTGACGATAAATTTCCTAATTGACTGGGCAAGGTATGGATAAAGGCTGAAACACTAGGACTAATTGAGATAGAAAGAGTGAGGTGTGGATTGATCGACTTTCAGGCTGTGGTTTGAATAATTTATTTAACTATAAAGTAAGGCGAGCCGCCGCTACAAGAGCAAGCGCCAGCTCTGAAAACTACCCTATTCCATGCCCTTGCCCACACCGGTACACCGCCGCTATGTCCTGCTGTATCGTGGGCTACGTATGATAAGTGTCATATTGAAAACGGGGGAGGGTTGGCTAAGGGCTTAAGTAAGGAGGGGGGATATTGTGCGATTGGCCTGCATTTTCCTGGTAGGGTTTTTGGGGTGCCGCTTATACATGGTGTTACCGGTAGGAGCTTGTTTGTCGGGTGGGCACCGGCACTGAAGAGGGGATGGGGAGAAGTTGAGAATTGTTGAAAATGAAGGCAATGGCTAGTGTTGGAGCACCCTTCCATATCTGGTATGGTCGACCGCAGGGGAGTGCCTCAGCCGGTGAAGTGGCGGGTGAGGCAGCGTGAACTTGGGGAATGGTGGCTGGTTCTTTCATTCATAAATATTCGGGCACACCCCCCTAGTTTCTTTCTCAACCCACCTCAATCATTTCAACAGCTAGGTTGAAGGCTGGAAGAGAGTGGTTGAATGAAACGTACGATATACAGAATAGTGTTTAATATAATCACAACGGTAAGAGGAGGGAAGGGAAGGGAAGGGGCAAAGGAAGGAAAGATATATACATGAATGCACACCACTATACAGACCAAACACTAGAATAAAGGCCGCGGAACCTTTCTACGGAGCGCATTTGGACCTCCCCTGCTACCAGGAACTGAGTTATAGTTTTTTCTTCTTTTTTCTGGTATCTTATCCAGATTCGTTCCCCGCCCGGTTGAGTCGGTAGTTGACTGTTGCTTCCGAGCATTTGATCTCACCTCAAGTAGTGGTAGCGATAGAGCTGGAGTACTGTACAAGTATTTATGATTTAAGCGCATAGATGACGTATATATATTTATCAGGTGCTGCATCTGCAAGTAGGCAAGCTCCCTTCCCTCAATTTTCCTACCCCGCTTTTCACCTTCCTATTTGGGAAGGCATAGGCGAGGTAAAACACCACACACCAGTCTCACGATCCTGACCCGCACTTGAACTTGGAGCTTCATAAGGGTGCTGGAAAGGCCTTATCATGGGATAAATACCGTAGAAACTGAAATAATTGGGCCTCGAAAAATGCGGTTAATTTAAGGTGTGTATTGCGAATGATCTTCTTGTCGCAATAAATAGGGGTTTCATTATTTCTTGGCAGCTAATCATAGTGAAGA
>Ga0307509_10002346_pt1 | contig 30796 bp, 35 predicted proteins | sample 10_EM_MG_FD_202245 | JGI IMG/M metagenome (GOLD analysis project Ga0307509, IMG submission 202245) | Populus trichocarpa ectomycorrhiza microbial communities from riparian zone in the Pacific Northwest, United States - 10_EM | ecosystem: Host-associated > Plants > Roots > Unclassified | place...
ATTATGTATCATACTAATCAATATGCCTATTTTCAACTTATTTCATTTCATTATTTACATGATTTATCTATTCTCAAAATATATATATATTGTGGCTTATACATTATTATAAAAACTATGATCTGAACGGGAATTGAACTGAGGTACATGATTTTTTATGCCAAGCCGTCCCCCGTAACAAACCCCTTGGTGTACAGTATAGACGTCTTGAACCATACTAATAAACTTAGATCGACGGCGACAATAGAGAAAACGAAACGAAACGACAAAAGCCAAGGAACTCACATCTAAAACGATCTCACTCTCAGGGCCAGGAAAATCTCTTTCACTAACAACCACAGTTTATCGCTCAAAACACCTCCTTCAACCACAACTAAGTCAAAAGCAGGAGTACTCAGGCGCAAATTAAAGATCCGGAAAAAGTGACTTGAAATATCTGTGTTGCAACCATAAATTTTCTTTGTCACTTTTTCCGGATCTTTAATTTGCGCCCGAGTATATCAATACCGGATCCTCCTATCTTTCCAGGGACTCCTTCTAACAGTTTGCTCCTTCCCCTTCTTTTCCGTCCTCTTCTGAATTCTCATGCTAACAAAATACAGAAACAAACATCATTGCTCACAACCTCCGCACATTTCCCCTTCCTTTCCGGCTGTCCTCACAACCTCTTCGCTTCCGTTCCGACCTCTGCATCCCTGCATAGAAAATACTTTCCACAAACACATGCTCAAAGCCATATCCATATGCCCCAATCCTCAATGCATTTTCGGAGACAAACCCATCCTGAAGCCTAAGTGCGTCCTCGGAAGCTATCTAAACAACAAAGGAAGTATCATATCCTGAGAGTATGGCGAGCAGCATGGTTTCCAATAGCTACTACAGAACACAACCCTATGAAAAATAACTTCCTACTTGTATCTATTAAGTTTCATAATATGTAGTTTCATTTTTTCTCCACAATGATCATAATCCGGAAATTTGGAAAACCAGTTTTTTTTTCTTCTTCTTTTCTTTTCTATGGGAACAACAACCTGTGATCCGGATTCTTGCTCCGGGCTCCAGATCTTTCCGGATTCCTACTGCAACATACCTTGCCCAATTCATGCGCCCACAGCTTCGCACATACTCCGGGCACGCAATATTTTGTCAAAAACCTCCAAAATTGGATCTCAAGATACCCTGTGGAAATATAATGGCTCGAAAGCCAGCAATTTTGAGGGGGGGGCGGTGTTGGCTTCTGTCCGGTTACTAAACGGCCTCTAAGCGCCGCTAACATGAAGGATGATAACATACGAGTGAGAAATAATGATTCACACCTTCACCGGCATGTGCCTTCCCGTATTGAGTTAAGTATCATAGGCAGAATAAGAGAAAGGAATCACAGAAATATCATCTAGTATGATCCAGGAGCTTATGGTGTCCCCCCCCCCCCGAGCGGGCTAGACTAGACTACTAGAACTGGAATATGTTAGCAGGCCAATAAAACACTGCAATCTAGAGTGGAGTAGAGTAGTGAAATGCCCACAGGCGCATGGAGACCGGATCGATGGGTGGATAAATGGCCAGACGAGAAGATAAGGTAGCAAAAGCTAGGTGACTTGGGCATAGGATGGACGAGCGAGCAAGGAAAGTATTGGTATTATAACGCATTGGCAGGAGAATTCACCACGGAGAACAGAAGTTATGACTTAAAACGCAATTTAAGAAGGAAAAAAACAATATAATATTCATCCCGTTTGGCCAACTACCTGCTTCCCCCGATACCAAAGTAAAGCTAAGCTAGTAGTGTAGTAGTAGCCAAATGACTGTAATGCTCCATCACGTAGTCGATATCCTTATCCCCCCGCCCACTCAGATTAACCAAAATCCTTGCCTTCTCGCCCTTCTCCACCGCTCCTTTGGCGACCTTGATCGCCCAGGCAATGGCGTGTGCGCTCTCCAACGCCGGAATGATGCCCTCCAGTCTGCTGAGATCGAAGAATGCCTTGATCGCTTCGTCGTCTGTTGCCCCGCAGCCTTTCTCTGTTCGTCCGATCGAACTGAGGTAAGCTTGCTCAGGTCCGACAGATGGGTAGTCTAGCCCACTGGCGATTGAGTGAACTGCGGCTGGGACGGGCGCCTCCGATGGATCCGTCGCAGGGGCTTTGAGCATGATAGAGTTGAAACCATGCATCACGCCCTCGGTACCCGCTCCAAGAGATGCTGCATGGTCTCCAAGTGCTGATGAGCGACCGAGTGGTTCAACGGCATGCAGCTTAACGTTCCCTTCGTCTATAAAAGTGGAAAAGATACCCTTGATGGGCCGACGTCAACGAACTGCTCTGCGAGTTTGGAGGAGCTGGTATGACATACCATAGCATTAGACCCGCCACCACAGCAAGCTATAACATGGTCTGGCAGGCCACCCACATTCTCCTCAAATTGCGCCTTTGCTTCCTCGCCGACGACTTGCTGGAAGTTCCTCACCATCATGGGGAACGGATGGGGCCCGACGACGCTACCAATGCAATACATTGCCGTGACGGGGTCCCTCATGTATGCCTCAAAGGCGCTGTCGACCGCCTCCTTCAACGTTTTGAGACCATGTGTTGCCGGAATAACTTTACATCCAAGTATCCTCATTCTGGTCACGTTGGGACGTTCCTTGGCCATGTCCACCTCTCCCATATGAATCTCACATTCTAAACCAAAGAACGCTGCTGCTGTGGCCAACGCAACCCCGTGTTGTCCTGCTCCAGTCTCCGCAATCACTTTCCGTTTCCCGAGGTGCTTGGCAAGCAAGACTTCGGCCATCTATGATACAAAACGTATTAGCATAGATTAGTCACCCAATAAACCATTCCCACAATGGGAGCATAAGCGGCTAGGTACTCACACAGTGATTTAATTTATGCGCACCAGTATGGTTCAAATCCTCCCTCTTCAAATAGATTTCCACACCATGAGTCTTACCCCCGCCGAGGCTCTCACTCAGCCTCTTTGCATACTGCAAAGGCGTGGGCCGCCCCTGATAGTTCTTCCTGATCTCATTGAGCTCTCCCAAAAACTCGGGGGTATCACGGATCTTGAGGTACTGGCTCTTAATCTCGTCCATCTGCTGCTGCAAGTGGGGCGGGAGAAAGCTTCCTCCAAACCGGCCAAAGTACCCATTCTCATCTGGATGAGAGGCCAGGTAAGGTTGTTTGCCCGAAGACGAAGAAGCCATTTCTCTGTGAAAAAGAATTGAATATAAATTTAAATATGACACGAAGATATCTCCCAACGACAAGGAGAAGGGGAAGTAGTAGCTCGGTTTATCAGTATTTATCAGGCGGGGGGCTGTTAGCGAGACCCCCTAAGAGTTTTGGTCAAACCAAGTGTTGTCAGCGCCAATCATCTACCGTAAAAGGTGGGTATTACGGTACTACACATCGTACCGCTTGCCTTAACATTAACACCCGATGCTATTTCCAATTGCCGCAGTGTAAATTCGACTCTAAATTCCCCAGCACAAGAGACAGAAATGCAACCAGAGGGCTTGTTTCGGGAACACCAAGCCGATGAGCAATCTCAGCTGACGTCTTTGTGTGATGATCGCCGTGGATTCATACTAAAATAATAATTGTATCGTATCCACAAGTTTTCCCAAGACAATTGTTCGAGTACGAGTACTGTACTGTACTCGAGTACAGTACCGCCCAATCGAGTCGAATCTCCCAGCCAGCCAGCCAGCCAATCGTAAATAAAAGAACGATTGAGAGAACCTCCACACTTCAAGCCCAATGGCAATTTCGATATCATCGCTCACCTCGCTAACACTCACACGTGAAACCCCAAAAGACCGACAGCCCAGCGACTAGATTACCAATACCAAGAAAGCTTCAATTACGGTACTGGATGACTGTACAAGTAGATCAATAACTGGAAGGGAAGGCACTTGGCGCCCAGCCACCCAGCCGTGCTCTACTCTACCGTGTGCGGTAGAATAAGGTAAAGTGACCGCATCGAGGGCACCTACGAGCGCTGCATGCAGCATGCTCCTCTGAGCAAAAGGAATCGGTACGGTTTTTTTCTTCTTTTACCTCAAACAGATCATATCTCAAGCGAGACGCGGTTACAAACAGGGAGGGGGGGGTCGACCTGAAGAATGCTAACGAGGAACATGCAGTTTAGTGATCAATTGAAGGGGGCGGGCTCTAGGAAGGCGATTCGTAGCCTCCAGATTGATTAGACTCAAACAGCGGAGGTAGTGGCGGGATCGATGCTTTTTTTTCTTCTCTTTTCTTCTGTTTCAGTGACTGGAGTAATTAGTAAAAACGTAAATAAGCTCACGCTTCTCTAATTCAATTCCCGTTTTCAGAGGCCCCGTTGAACTATTATATGGGCTTTCGGCGTCCAGGCGGAAGCAGATGTGAATGCCATGACACATGCCTTTCCCACAGCTCCCCATCACAGCCCGGACCAAAGTTTCGTGCACAAAGGTTTTTATCCTAGAAACTCAAGTACAGAGTGGAGATTGTAAGAAAATAAGAAACCGAGATGGTGGTTAGTATGGCAAGGCGGGGGGGGGGGGGAAGTTGAAAAAACAAGAGCAAAGAGAAAGACATGAGTGTAGGAATAGGAAGAAAAACAAAGCCCCCAGAGAGAGAAACAACCCGTACTCAAATACAACTTGAAATGGTGAGTACAGTACAGAGAATAAATTCCCACTCCAACACACATTATAACTCGCGACCGCTGTTCATGACAAACCAAAACAATTCCCAAGATTATCAAGTGAAAGGTCATGCCAGTAGAGTGAATGACTAGCGGGTGAAACTCTTTTTCCACATGTTGAGGATGCGTGCTTTGTAGTAGCCACGAACTCTATCCACCGACGAGCCCCCCGCCGCCTGCTCACGCTCCCCGGGCCATAGGGTCCAATCAGGCTCTAGTGGGTCCGGGCATAGTTCGCATACCAGTAGTGTTGATAACTTATGCGAGTGATATTTCATGAAGCGGGAAACACTGAAACCGATCCGATTGACCAATCGCAGTACCAGCAACCAACTATCCGAATCCATACCTTACCCCTTCGCTAATTCGGGAAGTATTCCACATGCTTAGGTGGTGACGCCACGTCTATCATAGAAGGTGATAAAGGCTCAAAGGATAGCATCCGTTGTAGTTACATCAGAGAACACAGCAATAGTGTTACTCTTTAGGCCGGGCTAATAGTGTGCCCCGCTGTCAATTTTAGCAGGCGTGGAATGGACCCTTCAGGAGAAATATACGCCCAATTACATACGGGCCGGCTACGGAGGCGTAATATCCGTATCGAATGTAGCCGTGATAATAAAACCACTCCGACCACCTTTGAGCGCACGGAGAGTTTGTGACGTCTCTTATCGCGCCAAGCAACGTATAACACTCTCTCGACCCAAGGATAATTTCAAACCCCAAATACTATCAGAGCCGAAGCTGTACTGTACTCCCCATTACGCAATGTCATCCGGCCGCTTGTGAAGAAACCCGGCACACCAACCGTGCAAACGGCTGTGCCCGCCGCCACCATTATGCTCTGTTTCCAAAATTTTATAGATGCCGCCCCCTTAGTTTCCCACCCCAATACGCGTGTATTGTAAGTGGGTGGTAACTTCTGGGGAGAGGGAAATGGATATCAATGCGCGGTTGTTGATGCTTGCGCACCCTGCTGGGACGTAGTGGCTGTCGCCGCAGATCACGAAGTGGTAGTTGAGGGAGGTGAGGAGCCTTATTCCACGGAATAGGTCGGAGGCGGAAGGTGCAGGAATGCAGGTTAGATGGTGGATGGCTTGATTCGCAAAGCATATGTTTGAGGGATTGTGGGGTAACGAGGAGTGGCAGTATGTCGAGAGGAGAGTCTGAGAGTTAGGAGAGAGCATCGGAAATGTTAATATGGGATTGCTAATAGAGGAGTAGAATGGGGCGAGGGGAAGAGCATTCACTACCGTTATTGTTCTACCAGTAATGGCTCGACACCAGTGCGACGGGCGCCAATATTGCGTATAGATTCCGCATTTCTTCTTCCCTTTGAGTATTCAATTCCTGACGGCTCTCCTGGAGCTATGCTACACTTATATATACCCACCCATCTCTCACCCCCATCCCGATAATCGAGATCTCCGGATCTCCCATAAATCGCGCCCTACCAGGACTCCCCATCGGCTGGCTAGCGCCATATACACCGTCACAGCCCGCCGCATATGGACGCTCGCGTTTCTTGCATTCGGGCAGCGCGCGCGAAGCAGGCTACTGCATGGGATAGAGGCTGGTCTCGATTGTAATTTGCGGCAATGCGGAAGGGGGTTAATCCATCAGTGCTCGAGTACCGGTACTCGAGTACTTGTGTTTGAGTACAGTGCCGGTACTGTACGGTACAGCCGTAATAGGGCGCTCGATATGCAGTGAGGTTTGCGAACACAACTGCTACCGGATACCGCCCAGAGGCGAGCAGAAAGGCCAAAATTTGATGGTGCGCAATACTTTATGAATGGTCAAGTACACAAACGCCAACCCACTACGAGTACGGTAAAGGACCGGGGAAGGGTAAATTATTTATGCATGATAGGCGTTGCAATGGCAAAGTTAATTTGTCAGGAATTACCTTGCGCGATCGTGCAAATATCTATAGCGGTACTGCAGTGTTAGATTCGGCGGGATAACAGTGTCAAGGGACGAATCAAGTGAGGTTTTGTGAACATCAGTGGGTACGGGACACGAGCAGTTGGGTGGGTTGGGCTGGGAGGTTCAGATGGGAAGCAGGCACACACGGTAGCGAGGGGTGGAGGGGACAGTTAGGGATGTTCAAAGTTACGTGGCGTAAACTCTCGATAAATCCACCATCGGGATCTCAACAAAATTTATAGTCTAAACAACAATAGGCTTAGCAGGGCAGGTTAACAAAATTACGGATGCCTGTTGATGAGATCCAAAGGGCTCATCTTAAACAAGTTATAACGCCTCTGGGAAACACTATTCCTTCTCGGGGTGTTTTGTCTCGGATTGCGAAGCTTAATTTGTCGGGATACAAATGATCGATCAAGGTCCCGATAAGAAGTTATGGGACACTCACTTTGGGGCTGGCCAGCCAAATATATCCCTACCTGTCCCGGTTAGTGGGTCTCCGCCCCTGGGTTCAGAGGCTTGTGTTGAGATGGAAAGTTACCGGATGATAGGACAAGGTAGCATTGGTCAGACTTCACTATCGGAGCAGCGACTTGGGGGGGGAAGTTGTTTCGTGCCAATTTAACATGCATTTCTCCCATCAATTAGAGAAGCCATAGTGGAAGGTACAGTACCGTATCGCAATTATCATACAGCTCTGCTCGAGCAAATTGAAGCCTAGCCTAGCCTACTGCGACCATACCTCAATGAGATGGATGAAGGGCGAGTCTAGCCCCACCCAAACTCTCAATCGCGCCACGGCTGATGAGTGGAGGGTGGTAAGATGGCTTGAAATCCACTGTCAGATTATCAGCACATCTTCAGCCCGTCAGCCCAGGATAGGATTAGTTTGAAAAGTTAACAGAATTGCGAATACTGTTAACGAGATCTAGCACATCCTGAGGCTGATCTTTCACTGCATCAAGAAAACGCTAACCTTCCCAGGAGCTTCTTGTCTCCGAGGCCGGAGATTACAGGGGCGAGGGAGATTGTAGATTTTAAGCGATTTTATTCCACTACGGTACCCGAGTATGATTGTTCGAGCATACCGGCAGCGCAACCTGCTGTGTCGACCCACGATGGCATAAGGTGCGGTATGCTACGAGTACTCGAGTACCGGTAGGCAAGTCTGAATGACACCACCTATGTCAGGTTAATCTAGATATGTGAGAACCCCTCTTCTGCACTGCGGGAGCAGATACGAGCAAAAGTACCCGTCCGGTACTTGCGCTCGAGTACCGGTATAAGTACTGGTACTCGAGCTGTGGGGTGGAGGATACCGCATGGTACATTTCTTCGCACTGCGAGCCAGCACATGCACTGGCGGATGGATAGCTTTCATTCATTCTTCTCTACTCGAGTACGGTACTCGAGTACGAGTAGGGTTATGGCAGCATCGGCGGATGGATGGACGGGTGCTGCCTTTGTGTCGGGCGGTATCGGCGGAAGCGCCGCAGTCGACAGCAAAGATGCTCGTACAGTAACCCGAAGGGTTGGATGCATGAATAACCTCCACCTTTTTGCCATCACAGCACCATCACCACTCATACAGCGCATACAAACAGCAGAGCTTACCCTATCATCAAGTCAGACTACCGTACTAAACCGGTACTGTACCGCCCTCATACATCCCATCGCAAGATTCGAGGCGAGAAAAACACGTGTTTTGAACCATTCATTGCCGTACTTTGTATCTCTCCCTTCCCTTCCTCCTTGCCCCCCCCCCCTTCAGCCTTATCGGTATCAAATGAGAATGGGTGGGTGTTTTGGGATGGTGAAATTGTGTATGATATTATGCCGTTTTGTTTTTGATTGCTTTTTTTTTTCTTTCCACTTTTTTTTTTATCCTTTCAGTTTCACAAGGAGAGATACTCGTAGGGTTGCCGTGCTTGTACGAGTGGGTGAGTGCCGGGGGTTGGCTTGTTATTGCTGACGGGGGGGTTTGATTGGTGGAACTCTGGCGAGGGAGGAATCTTTTTTGGTGTCATAAAGTTCTGGGTTTTTGGTGCTTGGTGTGGATGGATGGATGTTTATTGGATGGGCACGGTCGTGGTTGACAAGCAGCGGCTGTTTTTTTTCTTTTCTTTTCTTTTTCTTTCCTTTCTTTTCCTTTCTTTTTTTTTTTTTTGGAGTTGGGAAGCGGGTTTACCGGTATTCGTGGCATGTTGGAGCACTTGAAGGGTAAGGCAGCGCGGTACTTTTAGAGATTCGAAGGGTGCACCACTTCACAGCAAGGGGTGAGAGGCTGCTGTGTGTTGATCTACACTGTACTCGAGTACCCACTGCGGCACCAGTACCGGTACTACAATTACTCAGCGAAGGAGGCTCAACAAAATTCGTTTGGTCTGGTTAGGAGCCGCATATGGGTAAGTCACAGAAGGGAGGGAGGAAGGAAGGAAGGAAAGGAAGGGAGGGAAAGGGAGGGTTTGAATCTCAGGGAAAGGGGTCTGGGAACTGGTGTGGGGACCGAGACATTCGAGTGTAACCGAAGAAAGTGAGAGTTTCAAGGTCACTGGTGAGAAGGTTGTGGTTGGGTTATGGTTGCGATGGTGGAAGGTGGTGCTGGTGGTGGTGCTAGTGGTGGTGCTAGTGGTGGTGGTGTGGGTAGAATTCTTCTTCCCTCGACCATTTTGAGGATTTGTGCGAGCCCTGTCCTGTGCTGTGCTGCTGGCTTCTCTTGAGAGGGGGAACTCAAGTCACCCTGGCCATAGAGCAGCAGAACCAAGGTGAGGCAGGGAAAGGAAGGGGGAGAAAGAAAGAAAGAAAAAGCTGCACAGGCCAGATTGAATCCAGTGCGGATTGCAGTCTTCTGGAAACTGGAGATTGAAGCACCTGGCACCACAAGGGCATACATGATAGGACACACAGCTTGGGCACCACGCTTTTGTTCTTTCCCACGAGAGTTTTCCCTTTCCCTTTCCTCTCTCTCCATCAAAACCCATCGCCACTGTATAATCTTGGGTGACCTGTGCGTGTATCTCGAACTCGAACTCGAAAAGCATCATCATATTATTATACTCTACAATATACCCTCCCCCTCCCCCTCCCCCTCCTCCTCCTCCTCCTCCTCCTTCAAGCCTCTCTCTCCTCCCAGCTTCCCTCCCCCGCATTGGTGTTTTGTCGGTTGTCGTGTGCTCTTGCCCGTCCCTCTCATCCATCTCCACCCACCTCCAATACCAGCGTTTCCCTATCTTATCCCCATTTCTCTCGCCTCGCCCTTCGCTTCACTTATCTCCTCGCCTACGACTCCCCTCGAATTAACCGTCTAAATATTGTACCTTCCCCTACCCTTTCTTCCCTCTCATCCAATACTGGTAGAGCATCGTCATCACCATCAACCCTCCATTTCCTCCGACGAGGTGGAGTATCCCTCCCTATTCATATTAGAATCTACATTTTTTATTTATTTATTATTGCTGCTGCCACTGGTACATACTAGTTGCTGGTGTCCCTAAAGGTTTAGACCCCCTTCTTTCCTCTCCCCCCCCCCCCCCAATCTCGAGACCTTTTTACCCTCCTCTTCTCCATCTCCCTTTCTCCAAGTGTTTGGCACGTTGCCCGGTGTGCTTTGATTGCCCGAGTTCTGTTCGTCCTTCTCTTTCTCCTCCGCCTTGCAGCGTACCCGTACTGTGCTCCTCTCTCTTCCCTTCTCTCAATTTTATTTTATTTTTATCTTTAACGAGTTCTGGGTATTTTCTTTTCTTTTTCCCTGCCTCGTGCGTGTTTCGTTTGTTCACCCGTTCACTTCTGTTCAATTGGTTGCTTCGTTCCTCTCCATTGCTGGCCGGCCGCTCACTAATTTGCAGTTTCGCTTTTCTTGTTCAAGTCCAGACAGGAGGCAGGGATTAATTGAATTGGTTTGGCGCGCCATGTGCTGCTGATCAGCCTCACACCTCTTCTCTCATCAGCCTGATTGTTGGTTGAACCGATTAAAAAACCTCCGTCTTCCTTCACTCTATCTAACCTACCCTACTTGTACAGTACAGGTCAAAATAAGGTAGTTCATATATTCTTTGCCCTTTCGGGTCCTACTTTTTTTTTTTTCCTTCTTTTTTTTCTTTTTTTCCTCTTTGCTTTTTCCTTCCTTTCTTCTCTTCTCTCTCTCTGCTGCCCCTCTTGGTATAATTCTTTTATTTTATCCCCCACCCTTTTACACTTTCGGCCTGGGCGAAGCAGCGCACTTTCCCTCCACCAAAACACGTAATCTTTAGGAAACAGTTCTCCCCCACACCTTTCCTATTGCCACGACATCACTTCCCCACCTCTTTGTTTCTTCCTGTTCCCTTCAACCCCTTTTGTTTCTGCTCCAAACACAGCCGCTGGCAATGAGCTCTCGCCGGGAACCTCCGGCGGGACCATCACACTCACGACCTCCCTCACCATTTCCTCGTCGGCCCTCTGTTTCGACCCATCAGCCTCCACCGTCAACGCCTCAATTCGGTCGCGATCCTCCCTTACTTTGCAATCCCCCTCCCGCCCGCTCAACTGACCCATCGCGTGTAGTAGAGCGCGAATTCCCACGCGACGCCCCCAAGGGACCTAAAGCTTTATGTAATCAACCCTCTTCAGCATCAGGGTCTGGTGGTGGAAATGCGGGTAGTTCGGCTACTCATTCGCCCCACAAATCATCGTTTTCGGGTTCTGCGGGATCTCCTCATCATGGCCACGGTCACCATTACCCGCAAGGTGGGGCAAATAGTGCTTCGCGAGGCTCCCAACCTCCCCCGGGTCCAAGGGGGGGTGTAGGCCGCGGTGCTCCACTATTACCCTCTGCAAATCAGATTAGATCCCCAGTATCCACTCCAGGTGGAGCCGGTATATCTACTTCCGGTGGTCAGATGTTTGGGTCAGGTTATGCGACTGCAGGTGAAACGAACCTATACCGCGCGGCTGGAAGGAGGAGGTCGGGCGAGTGGGAGCCCGGTCGAGGAGGCGGACGAAGCAGGGAAAGAGAGTATGACTATGGGCCACGTGGGGGTGGTGGGTTCGGGAGCAATTTTAGGGATAGGGACCTCGACAGGAGCAGGGAATTCAGGGAGCCACGAGGAGGATATAGGGGCAGATCGAGGGATAGAGAGATGTTTCCCCATAGAGCGAGATCCACATCACGTGAGCGAGAGCGCGAAAGGATTCCTTCGTATCCTGGCGGGGGAGGTGGAAGGGATAGGCTAGAGCGTGGTGGTGGCATGAATTTCCCCGGTGATCGGAGGCCTGTCTTTGATCGGGACGAGAGGGAGCCCGAAAGAGAGCGCGAGAGACAAAGGTTGAGGGTGGAGCGCGAGAGGAGGGAAAGGGGGGAGACAGAACGGGAAAGAGATCGGGAAAGGCAGCGTGACCGGGAAAGGGAGAGGGAAAGAGATAGAGAGCATGATCGATCAATTGGCGACAGAGAACGGTTTGGTGGCGGTGATAGACGGATGTCAATGTCTATCGAGAGAGAGCGGGAGAGGGGTGCGGAAAGACCAAGAGGGGAAGGAGGTTATGAACCTAGCCGAGGTGATAGGGAACGCGAGAGAAGAGAAAGAGACGCCGTAGAGTAAGTGTGACCCCGTGTGACATGAAATCCTCGCTAGTTTGTTGGTATTATCGTGATTTGGTCTCATTTTTCGTTTGTCTGTCCTGTTTCGGGGAGATCTTCTTTCTGTTTGCATGCTTCTCTCCGCTCCAAGTTTTGTTGTAGAACCCTCCTGTTGTTTTTTTCTTTGGAGCGGAATGGCTAATCCCTGTTTTATCCTCTCTGCTCCTGGTTAGATATAATCGCAGCCGTGATGCTGAACGGGCTAGATTTTCTAGTGCGACTCAATCTCATCAGGTTCCCACATTGACGAGCCCACCTCCCGGCCCTCCCTACCATGGCAACTATCAACTTGCCAATTCTTCTTCCGGCAGTGCGACGACGTTTGGATCTGCTGCCCAACCACCCGGTCGCCCCGCCTTTCAGCACCCGCCAGCCGTTGGTAACCAATGGCCCGCCCCTGCATCCAGAAGGACCACGAGTGGAGGTACCGCTAGTGCCTTACCCCAAACTACCTACCGCGATAGGGATAAGGACCCTCACAGGGATGTCTCACAGAAAATAGACTATCGCCTGGACACTCGCAGTAGTGACAGAGCCCCACTGAAGAAGGAGCCCACTGATGATATTTCTCCGCTGACACAGGACTCTAAATCTGCAAACACGCCGCTATCAGCACTTCCTAGCACAGGAGCGACGCCGATCTCGGCGACTTCATCCAGGCCTTATTCACCGCCTCCAGCTCAGGCTCCTTCTGGGCCTAGATCGGGAACTGGTGCCAATCCACCAACCGGGCCTAGAGGGGGGCCACCACCTACCGGACCCAGACACGGGGTAGATCGGAAGGATGCTGAAAGGAAATGGGGCTCGAAGGATCGTGGTGGATCAGCCGAGTATTGGAATACACAAACGTCAGCTCAAAGTCACCAGACGTCACTAAGCAAACAATCCGCTCAACCCCCCGTTGGCAGGTTGGAAATTGGTGGTAACCTTCATCCTGATAGAAAACGGGAGATCGAAAAAGTTAATGATGACCGTGATAATAAACATCACGTTCAACAAGCGAGTATTTCATCCGAGTTTTCTGCATCCCAAGAAAGTGCAGAGTCATCTGGAACGGCTGAGCCTGCTGGTATGGAGCACGGCTCGTGGGCCACTCCCGCTATCCCTTCCACAAGAACATCTGGCGCTGCTCCTAATGTTACCCCTTTGGCCCCTTCCCGCTCCGGTTCGTCGGGTCAAGGGTTCAGAGGCTCGCAGAATTCGCCTAATGCTCCTACATTTGGACCGTCTGGCGCGGGACCGCTTACTCCGACAGCCCCTGCCGGTCCGAGTGGAAGTCCTACGGGCAACCTACCGCCAATTGGACCAAGGGTGATTCTGAAGACTTCTAAGGGTCCGTACAGGGGTCGGAGAGGTGGTGGTGGTGGCTACCGTCTTCAAGGCGGCTTTGGGGCCTCCGCCCTCAAGAGAGAGAGCGACACGGGCTACTGGGGTGCTAGTCGGGGTATGGGTGGGGCAGATGGAGGAATGGGAAGAGGAAGCATGGACAGAGGTAGGCGAGGGAGTAGGGGTGGCCCTGGGCCCGATAGACTGGCTGCAAAGGAAGGTTTGGGTGATGTGGAGATGCTGGATGCTAGATCTAAGGATGAAAGAAGGGAAGACATAGCCACTACTCTCGAACGATCCTCACAGACCCGGGAAAACGCCGAGTCCCATACTGAAAAAACAATTCAGTCATCACCTCCGCCTCCAGTTCCGATTCCAGCAGTGCCCCAACCCCCACCGGTTGTTAAGATCGAAGAAGAGGATGAAGACGATGTATCTCTCACGCAGGCAGACGTTATCTCGAAGATTGCAGATATTGATGGTGATATCCGAAATCTAGAACAAAAATTGGAGGAGCTAGATCGCGCTAGGATGTATCATCAGGAGAGGCTGGAGAAGATAGAAGAGGAGGAATTGCGGGCAAAGAATGCGGTACCCCCGGCGGAAGAAGTTTCCGTAGCGGTAGAATTCCCCGAACCCGAGAAGATGGATCATGACCTTCCGGAGGAAATGAGTGAGGTGGAACAGCTTCAAAGTCAAGCGCGGCAGGAGCGGCAGGAGCGGCAGGAGAGAGCGAGTAATGGTGAGCAGCCTTCTGAACAGCTAAACTCAGAGCCGAAACCAGTGGAAGAAGACATTTTAGACCTCCCCGACAGACCGCGAACTCCTACCGCCTCACCGTCATCCACCCCTTCGCCTATGGGATCACGTACGCCATCGGATGCTGGCTCGATAGAGACGGAGTCCGACGAATCAATCAAGCACTTGATGATCTCAGCCCATCCAGGGTTACCTTTCTACCGTCCAGGGCCGCCATTAAAACCAGCGGATTACGGCTTCTTCCACAGCAACCTCCAACAGCACGAGGGTATCAGAGAGTTGGTAGTTGCTCAGATATCTGCTCAAAAGCAAGCCACATTCGAAAGAGAGACTGACTTGAAACGGAAATACTGCGAATACTATGGGTCTTGGCATGAGCGGTGCCTTGAACTTGAGAAGGAATCTAGCCGCAAGAAAAAGAGCAATTCGGAGCCTGCTGATACAAATGGGGTATCTCCGGCGGTAACAGCGTCTACGGCCGCTGAGACACCGACAGCAGTTGGAAGAAGGGCGGCCAGAGCAGGTGATGTGGTGAGAAGCGAGGCAGAGTTGGAGCAAGTGATAAAGAACCTCGCTGAACAGGATGAGCAGAAAGCCGATTCGGGAAGCAAGCCGCCAGGAGTTAAAGAAGCGTACGTGCCCGCGATGATACTCGACCCCGGGGAGCGCCTCGTCTTCCAGGACACGAACCGACTCCTCCAATCAGACGACGAAATCAAGAACGCATTTCTTTACGATGTTCCCCCAGATGATTGGACGGAGCCGGAGCAAAAATTGTTCTGTGAGCGTTACATGCAATTCCCCAAGCAATGGGGGAAGATCGCTCAGGGGATTCAAGGGAGAGATTTCAAGGCTTGTATCCTACACTACTACATGACCAAAAAGGCGCAGGGCTATAAAGAGCTTCAGAAGGGTGGTGGAAAGAGGGGGAGAGGGAAAAGGAGAAAGGCGGCGAATCCCCAGAAGACGAGGCAGAGCGCGTTGATTGCCGATCTAGGAAGGAGGGGCGGAGAAGAGGAAGATGCGGATTCTGAAGATGTGATGCCGACCGCCATGACAGATAGTGGGCGACCCAAACGGGCCGCTGCGCCCGTTTTCGGAGGCGAATCGAACAACAACCAGGACCCCGAAGCCCCCGGGAAGCGGGGTGGCAAAGGGGATGATGATGAGAGTCGCACTGGAGGAACTAAGAGAACAAGAGGGAATAACAACATTGGACGGGAGAGGGGTCAGAAGAGAGCCAGAGCTCCAGCTACACCTGCTGTTCAACCAACGCCTCCACCTAACGTACCAGTTGCTCAACCTGCGTTGGTGCCTGTACTAGATAAGGCAGACGGGAATGAAAAGGAGGAGAAAAAGGAAGATCTAGGCGACCGAGAGACGGATGCTGTGCACGTATTAACAGGATTATCCGGTGTTGCGGAACCATTGTCAACTCCCCCCTTGGCAGCGCTACAACCGGTGCAACCAGTATCAACACCATCCGTCGTGATTGAGGACAAGAAGCCTATCACAATCCCTACTACTCCCACCATCTCGTACGCAGCCCCCCCAGATGTGCCGATTGTGGTTCCTATCCCGCCTTCCCCGCAGCCATTGGCTTCCCCAGTCGAACCCTCCCTAATGCAAGCAACCATCAAGAAAGAGAAAATCGAGAGGGGAGGGGGAGGCGGTGTGGAGAAGCCAGTCGCACAAACCTCAAGTTACTGGAGCGTGCCTGAACAAAATGACTTTCCTCAACTTCTCGCAGCCTATGGAACAAATTGGGCCGCAATCGCAGCAAGGCTTGCCTCCAAAACTACAGTCATGGTGCGCTTTTTCCCCTAGTCTGTGTGGGCTGCAGCTAACATGCAAATATAGGTGAGGAATTTCTATCAGCGCCAGGTGGACAATGGCAAATCAGAATTCAAGCAAATTGCTGAAGATGCGGAGCGTAAGATCCGAGCTGGTGAGCCCATGCCCGAACCACCTAAGCCTGCTACTCTACCAAAGAAGAGGTACGAAAACCAGATTGGGGGCCCTCAGCGTATGCTTGTTCCACAAGATCCACCCCAGACTTTGGCTGCAAATCATTTTTCTTTGCCGTCCCAACCTGTTCTTTTGCAACCAGGGCAGCCAGTTCGCCTAGTTATCAACGTGGAGGATGACGGTCCTCCAATTAAGCAACAGCCTGCTTACAGTTCGCCCCCACCTCCTGTGTCCGCGCCATCTTTACAACACCAATTTCAGGAGATTCAGCAATTGCCACAACGTCAGATGCCTAGGATGCGCAACCCTCTGCTGCAGCTGTCCCGGCAGCAGCAGCAAGAGCAGCGTGAGCAACAGCAGCGTGAGCAACAGCAGCGTGAGCAACAGCAGCGTGAGCAACAGCAGCGTGAGCAACAGCAGCGTGAGCAACAGCAGCGTGAGCAACAGCAGCGTGAGCAACAGCAACGGGAGCAGCAGCAGCGGGAACAGCAGCAGCGGGAACAGCAGCAGCGGGAGCAGCAGCAGCGGGAGCAACAGCAACGGGAGCAACAGCAGCGGGAGCAACAGCAGCGGGAGCAACAGCAACGGGAGCAACAGCAACGGGAGCAACAGCAGCGGGAGCAACAGCAGCGGGAACAGCAACAGCAGCGGGAACAGCAGCAGCAGCGGGAACAGCAGCAGCAGCGGGAGCAGCAGCAGCGGGAGCAGCAGCAACGGGAGCAACAGCAACGGGAGCAACAGCAGCGGGAGCAACAGCAACGGGAGCAGCGGGAGCGGGAGCAACGGGAGCGGGATCATCAACAACCTCAACGCCCACAACAGCAACACCCTCATCAGCAACATCCGCAACAGCATCCACAGCAGGAATGCTCGCAACCAATACTGCAACAGCATCATCTGCAACAGCCACCGCCCACACAGGTGGTTGTCCCCTCTCATTCACACCCTCGTGCGCCCCCACCTCCACCGCAGCCTCCACAGCAGGTCCAGCAGCTTGTGGCACCTATTCCTGTACAGGGTCGTGGGGTTTTTATTCAGCAGACCGAGGAGATACATAGTGGGCGACCCGAAAGACGGCTTGAGAAGCAGTCGGAGCGCGGCCGTGACAGAACTCACATTGCGCAGATGGAGACGCTGGTGAGGAGGCAGATGGAGACGACAGTGGAGAGACCAATGGATAGTAGGCACGGCGAGAGGCAGAGTGGGGGACCAGGGAAACATTTGGAAAGGCCCCATGTGGGGGGATCGCAAGTGGGGCCTCGTGAGGCCGCCCAGCAACTCGGAGCAGCTTATGAGAGGCCACGCGATGCAACCCTAGAAAGGCAACGTGATGTCCCCTTGGACAGACCGCATGGTGTGGGGGCGTCTGAGGGACAGGCTGTTGGCGGACAGCCACCTGGTGGGTCATTGATTGGAAGGTCTCACGGGGTGCCACAAGGCGGGATGCAAGAGAGACTAGACAAGTCATTGCAGGATAGGATGGAGAGATCTCACGAAGGACTTCGCACACCCCATGAACGGCATATGAGCCGCGGACCACCCCCATCTCCCCACGCACCGGTTTCGAATACGCCAGCCCCCCAAGGCAAGATTATATCACCGCAGGTCCCCATTCCGAAACAGCAAGGGCGAGGGCCTTACAATCAACATCAACCCAGCCAGTCCCTTCACCACCGCAATCTATCCAGCCCTTCAACCATATCAACGTTCGATCCCCAATACCCACAACAACCATTCAGCCAACGGCCCGGAGCTCCACTAGCTGAGAAGCCTCAAGCCCCCCGAGTTCCGGAGCCATTGGCCCCCCCGTCTTCACGTCCCATGTCCGCACCATCTTCAGGACAACCAATAAACCAGCCATATCAGCCTCCTCCGCCATCTCATTTGAGCTCCGCGCTACCTATACAACGTCAAGCTGCAGCTCACGCACCCCCCCCTCCCCCTCCAGCGCAATCGCACCCGCCTACACCCGCGGCCCCTTCAAAACCCAGGCCAACGAGCATTCATTCGTTGCTCAATCCCGCTAAAGAGGAGCCTCCTTCCCGGCCCCAGAGTAGGCCTACTCTTCACCACCTACCTCCTCAGACTCCTCCGCAGCAGCAGCCACCCCTGCAACATGCGCCTCCTCCCCAACATACCTCTTCCCAACTTACTACAACTCAACATCTTGCGCAGCACCCTCCCCAACATTCTCATCACGGTAGTCTTCAACATCTGCAGCACCCGCAGCACGCCCCGCACTCTCATCACTCGCAGCATTCTGTGCATCATCAACACCAGCAGCACTCTCAATCATCAAGTATACATGCGCCCATGCCGTCTAGAAGGGACGTCGCACAGTACGACCTACCGCATGAGAGCCACCAACAGCTGAACTTGATGGCGAAGAATGCGCTGAGCAGAGGCGGTCCGCCATATGATTCCGTTCAACCTCCCCGTGGGCCGAGTAGTTACTCTACACCTCCCCGCGAGCAGCCTTATATCCCCCCCAGAGAGTCTTCGTACACTCCTGCCCTTCGAGAAACGCCATACTCTACCCCACCTCCTCATACACAATCACGGCAGGGATTATCAGGGTCGCACACACCAACAACACACTCCACCCTGCAGCCCTCCAATTATCCTCAAGGGCATCATAGCCATTACCCTTCACGGCCACAGACTTGCTCGCCTTACCGGCCTGGTGGGCCACCGAGCGGACCTCAAAGTAGCCCGTATCCACCTCCATCTAGTATACCACCTTCGCAGCCTCCACATCATCCGCACTATGGACAACCCCCGCCTCCGCAGCAGCATCCGGGGAACTGTCACACTCCACCACCCCCAGGGCAGTATCCACCTTATTATGATGGGCGCGATCGTGGGAGGCAGTATTAAATAAAAACATTTTTCTTTTTCCTTTTATTCTTTCGCGTCGGATGGATTCGCCAAGCGTGTCCCCCCCTTTTTTTTCATAAACAAAACACTCTCCATCTCTTTCTTCGGGGTCTTTTTTAACTTGGGATTGGCAAAGGTGTTACTTTTCTAATGAATTTGTCTACACATTTTCATCTCTCATCTTTTATTCTTTTCCCTTGTTCTCTTTTCCTCTCATCTGTGATTAATGTAAGTTTGTGAGCGTCATGACTTATGGATTCCCCTGTTCGTCTTTTTTTTCTTTCCCTTTTCTTTTTTTTCTTTTCTTCCATCTTCTCTAGCACCATTTTCCGGTTGTGATAGGCGTTGGGGGTGAGATTAGGTCCCCAATTGGAATTGATGGACGGATGGGGGAGTTGTATAATAGTCGAATTTGATGTTTTTATCCCCAATAAGTGGAGTCTGGCCTGCACAAGCGTGTGCAGTTGTTGGGATTTTTGAACAGCCTGGAGACGGGGTAGAGAAGATTGTGCGAGGCACAGCTGATACCCATATTTGTGGCCTGTTGCACCACATCCCGGCAGCCAGGTTTGCTCCGAACGCCCCGCTTTGTACAGTACTGTACAGCTGTTTCCGCGCAGCGCTTTCTCACAACTGCTGCAGGGTGAGACACTAGGTTACTTACGAACGACCGCTCGATGGGAATCGTGGCTGTGGTAGAGGGATGACGGGGAATTCCGTGGCGTCGTGATTGATGCGGTGTCTCTACTGTACAAAAGAGTCATGATAGCGGCCCGAAGCTTATCTTGTGACAAAATTAAATCTTGCAGACAGAAGCTTAAACTGTGGGAACGTCTATCATGTCACGCAAGCAATTGCACTCAACGCCAAAGACGATTCTCCAGTAAAAATGAATAAACGGTAAAAGTCATCAATGCCACAACACCCAGAACTAGTTTAGTGTAGTTCTTGGTTTATATTTGTCTCTGCTTCACTAAACTGGTATAAGACATAGTAGAAAAGAAAGGAAAAAGGCACTAACTAAATACAGGATCAATTGTAGAGTTTTTTTTTTATAGGCTTAAGCATTATGGACTTCCTAGCTGCAGGTAGAACAATGATGTGGAGTGTCATCTGGAATAGGAGAAAGACTGATGGTAAGTTAGTGGATAAGGGCAATGATTTCTCACTTGGCCAGGCCGAATCTGTTCCATATTTGGGGGGGGCGTGGGGATCTCTGGTGAGCTGAGGAAAGATATCGTCCATAACTAGGTTTAGTGATATGTATTGACAGAAATTTGGGGGCATAGCAATGTTGACCTAAAATAGGAGCTTGATGAAGATCAGACAGGGCAGGACAGGATGCATTCAGCTGATAAAGATTTAGCAACTCATGAGGCAAGGAGGTGAAGGAGTGGATAGACAGTATGAGGATAAATTTTTTTCATGAACCGGCGATGGACTCTCCCTGTAGTAGGCAAATTAGCAGAGGTAAACATAAACCAAGAACTATACTAAAAGCTAGTCCTGGGTGTTGTGTTGCATTGTAGATATATTCGTCCTCCTCCGATTATGGCATTGAAGACTCTCACCGATGAATAAATCCATACCCACCACGCTTGTTTCATAGTCGTTGGCTAAAAGATACTCGAAAAATCTGAGCGAGAGATAGAAAAGGGCTTTTCTGACGGGGAGGTGGTGGTGGTGGAGTGAACAAAAGAACACACAAGCTCTCTCCTTTTTTTTTCTTTTTCTCAAAAAGCGACACACCAAACTTTGCAGGGTAAAGAAGTGGATTGGCAATAAATGTAGGAGCCATGTTCATAAGAACTGATTAGCATCGGTCATATTATACCTGGCACCAAAGAGGAAGAGAGGAAAAGGAAAAAAAGGAAAAAATGATAGAGCGGTGGCCGCAAACATTTTTACTATTATACCAGATGGGAGAATTCTTGCAACGTTTTTTTTCCTGGTCTGGAAAAGGAAGCGTGCGTGGAATACAGAATGGATACCATATCATACTAGGAATGCAGTACCGCGGCTAGCAAATGACTATCAAATCAACTAGAAAAGTTCGACTACACAATTCTACCGATACTCTGGTGGGGTAGCGGTGGGGGGTACTCTCGTAGCGTTGTAATACTCGCACCTCCCCTCCCGGGAATTGGCAGGAGTTCATACACGGTATGGTGCACATCGTGGAACTTGCTAGATTATCATCAGGGGAGAAATTTAGGAGGAGCATGGGCTGTCACTCGAACATCCTTAGATCTATCATTCCCCACCCAAACTACTCACTCATTTGTAAAGTACCGGGGAGTAGAAGTGCTAAGATCCTTGGGTTTTGGGTGTGAAGTTCCAGTCTCAGCAGTCTCTCCTGTCCGGATACTTTTACGGATTGGCGAGTGGAGGGGCGATTTGTTGGGAGTAGCCAGAATTTGTGTAGTAGCTCCGGAGTACTGGTGTTTAGAGGGTTGTATAATATAAGGTCTGAGAGTCAGTTTCTGGAGTAGGTATGGTGAGACATGTAGTCCTTCTGTATTGCGTACTGGAGTGGGTGGGATATCCAAAGGTAAGTATTTACAGCGAGTTCCCCGTGTTACAAGAGCGAGAAGGGAGGTTCCCAGGAGCACTGCCACCTCAAGGGAGGGAATCTGTGGGTATAGTCCTCCTGCCCACTATGAACTACGACTAAGCAGACTTCCCAGGACCACGGTAAATTTCGGCACCTGCCGCTAGCCATATTGTCTCTCCTTGAGCCGCGCGCCAGCGTTTGGGCAGGCAGAGGCCGGATGACAGATCAGAACGTCTTTTGGTTTATAACGAGTGATTACTCATGAGTAAACGGTAGATTTTAAGCTTGAAACTATAGAATGGTCTTGCCTTGATCTTGCCTACAAGTTGTATCTCTGCCTCATCCCCATCTCTAGAATTCAAATACATGGTTTTGAATCGCCCCTGTAGCTTGAAGTAAGAAAAAAATACGGTGCACATACTCAAGGCTCTGGAGCCCCAGGCAAGTGAATGTGTGCACATTTATCTCTTGGAGGACGCGAGGCTGTTTCATTGCCGTATGTCATGCTTAACGTCCAATCTAGCACCCACTAGGGGAATAATAACCCGAGTGTCTTAAAATAGATCACCACAAAATCCTACACGCAGTCTAAGGCATTACAGAGCGCTATGTTGCAAGATCGCGATCCTAAATATTTACCGTCTTATACCTCGATCACAACATTTTATCCAGCAGATTCAACGTCTCTAATACTCGCCCCAGCTCAAGCAGTGGTACATAAACTACCGTCATAACTAGTCCCCTCCTCCTCTCACATCCCCCAACCAACTAACCGACCACTACTGCCACAGCCGCCGCCATCGCCCCTCTCTCCTCCCTCCCGACTCCAATAGCAGGGTAACCAACACCCCAACCGCCAACAAAATGCAAGATCCTCGAATCCAAGAACTCAAAACCGCTTACCAAAAACTTCGAAAGATGATCAACGATCTCCTAGAAGCTCATACGAACTCTATAGAGGATCCTAGGCTGACCCCAAGTGATGTTTCCGCACTCAGCGCGGAGCTGGATGAGATCTTGGAGCCGCTGTATGATGAGATGCATGATATTGCAGAGACGCTGGAGACTAGGGGGGTTGCGGTCTACTAAGGTTTAGGGTGGAAGATGAGTTGGGATGGGACGACGGAGGCATGACGGGGAACCGCTTGAGGCATTTACAGGATGTTCAGGTCGTTTTCGTAGCTAATATACAACAGTTTTGATTATACATTTACTTTTATCCGAGTTCCACACGTGAGCTAATTATTAGATATTGTAAGTTATATGAAAGTAAGACATTTCCATTCAAGTCAATAAGAGCATTACTAAGTTACATCACGCTCTTGACCTCTATGAACCAGACAAATTTGATACTTCCAGCATTCGAAATATTCAACCCGCCAATTCAAACTATGAATAAACAACCTTCGTTACACTTACGTGCAGTACAGTACACTCCCCACAACCTCCGCTCCACTCTCATACCCTCACAATACACTCCGAAGAAGAAAGAGAAAAATAAAAACCCCAGGAACCGGAACGACACAACTGCAATACACTCACTAGCAGAAACACCCCCACCACCGACAAAATGGAAGAGGACCCACTAATCCAACAGCTCAACGCCGCGAACCGAAAACTGCGAAAACAAATTAACACCCTGCTTGAAGCTTATGAGAAAGCCCTCAAAAATCCAGAACTAACATTACCTGATATTACCGCTCTTACCAGTGAGCTGGAGAAAACTCTCGACCCTTTGTGCGAGGATCTGGATAGAGGCTTAGAGATGTTAGTGAACGTGAGGGTTGAGTATGGGAGGGGGAGGGCGGATTGTGGAGGGATGAGCTCTTAAGGTGGGGATGTTAATCTTATGAGGAGGAGAGATAGCGGGAAGGATGCCTATGTTTTTTTTGGATGGGGGGCTTGGTATTCACATACATAGCCTTGGTTTAAATATTTACCTATGTCTTGGGTTTTGCAGCCAGGTTTAACATAATACGATCAACTCTGGTAAGTTACGCATTACTGGAGGGATATTATTAGATTTTTTTTCAGTGGCAGATCGGAGAGCTCCAGGAACTAAGATTGACTCTTGAAACAAATTTGGGGTTTATCCTCCATCTTTGGCAGGTACAGTACCAGCACATTGGCCCAACTTGAGTATGGCTTAAGAATCAATCCCCGCGGCGGGCAAAGCTCTCTATACAACACGAAAAACAGAATTCAGCAAAAAACTGCTCTGGATGAGTAGGAATTGATTTGTGGGTGGCTCTTTACGGGACGCAAAATCAAAGGGAATAATAATACCCGGGGTTGAGTTATATAATGTTTAACCATAGAGTCAAGCGATAAAGTTTGTAATCTGTATAGAGAAGTCTCGGGAGATTAAGATATAGAGCGTAATTAAGGGAAGGTGGAGTAGTTACATAGCACCTTCTACTTTCTACTAGCATTATACCTGTCAGAAATGGTATTAAGATTCTTCGGAACTAGCTTACCTCCAGCAGGAGAGTAGGGCTAGTTCTCGCAAGACCCCACGAAGGAATCTGCACAAGCCTACAAAAACAGAGCATGAGGGGAAAAAACAGCAATATAATAATACACCTAAGCAATATCTTTTACTGCGAGAGTGTTACAAGCAGAGTACCGCAAGCCATAAAACAGGGAAGGCGAGGCTCAGGTCCAGTTCCCGGCAGGCTCCGAACTCCATGTCGCAACCTCCAAGCTCAACCTTGCTCCTATCGTACGAGCACCGCACAATATAGCACACGACTCGTTGCCCGTACTAGCGCCCCGAAGGGGGGGGGGCACTCAACATCACACCCCCTCTTTCTCCTACTGCTTACAGTATTGCGGTTCTACCAATGCTTCTTCCCCGAGATATTACACCACCAAGGCCATCGAAAATCCTACTTCACACCCCCTCGCAACAAAAAAGCAATTCCGGCGTTTATGATTGCTCCAGCGATGTCTGGCTCTGTGATCCCCTCCGCTTATCATCGGCTTCGCAGGCCCATGCCATCTCCCAGCACCGAACTCAAGCATCAATCGCCAATCGGCCAGTGGCATAAAGGCCACACACTCTCCGGGGACTTGGCTCCCACTCATGTCGTACACACTACCATATAACACAAATAGTAGCCAGCGAACACTTCTGAAAATACTATGATAGATTTTCAGGCACAAATAAAGTCCCAAATTACTGTGGAGCAAGGCTAATATAACTAGGTCATCGAGCGGACACCACATATGGCTCGGCGTGGGGAAGATGCCTTGCAGAAAAGCTCATGAACATCCGGGGCACCGGCAGCGCCATGCAAAACACAGGCTCAATTGATCGCTTAGCTGTAGGCTAACTTACATGAATCGCATACAGTAGAAACTCGAAACTTCCACTCTGAAAACGGGCGGGTGATATAGCAAAAGGTAAGCTCCTCAGCCGCTCTGAGAGACAAGAAAACAAAGACGCACCAAACCTTGCCAGAGGAGGCAATTCCGATGGCATAGTACTTGGTCCGGTTATTCAAGCTTCTACGGCATTTTCAATGACAAGGTTAGCAGGGCTCACCTCGATCTGCTGTGTGTTGCTGGCGGTATTGGGTTCATTACGTTAAGCATGTGAGTAACGGGGGTTTTTGGTAGTATGCCATTTGGAGTTCTTAGTTTCCTTTAAGGAGAATACCTTTCTCATTAAAGGGCTTTGTCCATCGTTTCTCAATCTGAGCTCGTTAATCGAATCTCTAGATGTAGCTTCCGCTATTCCCCACCTCGCCCCGATATGACACGAGCTCTCTCCCAGTGTTGACTAGGGGTTGGCTTTTTGCCTAAGGCTACAAACAGGGAAAATTACAAATCGCCTATAAGTGCAGGCTTCTGTCCTCTAAACAGGGCGCTAGAAGTGGTCCTAGGTGGTACCACAAGCTGTAGAGAACTGTCCAGTGACTCTGCAAAATCCTCCATGGCTCGGATAAACCCGTACCATGGCGGCAAGATATGACGACGGCCATCATATCCAATTATCGCCCTGACCAGTATGACAGATAAGGGATCCGACGTTAAATAGACCTACGCTCCCAACTGTCTCCTAACATTCGGCATTCACGAACTCCGGGGCCTACTCCTCAACAGCCTAGGTTTCATGTTCATGAAAAGTCACTCGGCGCTGGAGCTCGGCGCAGCTTACGGGAGGCCGTTAGCAACAGGCTAGGCCCTGGCATTAGCCCGTCAAAACGCCGAGATCAAGTGGTTTGATCGTACCCTTGCGATCACAAGGATATTCGGCCAATGGGACATATTGTGATTGGAAAACCCTTACCGGTAGACAAGTTCGTGCTTGTACCGTACACACCTCACCCCGTCCCGGCGCGGAAGTGGTCGGGAAGGGTTGTCCTGCTCCCAATCAAAAAAGCCAAAGTCTGTTGAGCCTCTCAACTCTTTCGGGCAGATAAAGAAAGCAAAGTTACTCGAGTACGGTAGCCCATTTGTCCTTCCAAGCTTTTGCGATCGACAGGACCCCTGCAGCGCGCTTTTCCTAAAATGGATACCCCTTTTTTTTGATCAGAGTTGCTCCGGGACCCCGAAGGACATGCTGTTTTTTCGGGGTCCCGAAATTTAGGTATGCGGGTCCTCTTCAAATTCGTAACAGCGGCAGGAAAAGGAAAAAAAAAAGCCCCGTATTGGCTTGGTGCCGGAACCTTGTGCTTGGAACCTAAAGCCTCAGACGAATTCGCAGCTGCCCCCTAATTAGGAAACAAAGCCAAACAAAAAAAAAGTTTCCCGTTTGTTGGGCACACCAAAGTGACAGCACAAAAAGCCTCCCACCCACCCTCGTAAAATGGAGTCACGTGATCAGGGCAGACCCGAAGCATGCATGGGACAGCATGCATGCAAGGCCGAGCCTAGATCCCGAAGAAGAGAGACCGGTATATCTGTTTGGTGTCCGTATTCTTTCACTCACTCACTCCCCTCTTGATTCCCGTCTACCGGCATTTATTTTGTCAAAATCCGTCAACAAGAGGCCAAGAGTCGGTGAGGAAACGGTAGTACCGCTATTGGGGGTGATGAGGAAGGGAGTGTCTGTTCATTTATTTCGATGTGGACCTTCTGCACGGTTGGTCACAGTGTGTAGGGTTCATGGTCTGAGCGCCACAAGGCCATTCGTTGGGGAACGGTGGGAAGGGTTCGTGACGAGTGGCCCAGCGCGGGCGAATGAGGGGAAGTTTGTTTCGATGCTGCAAATATATTGCGGGAGGTCGGCAAGAAGGGAAGATTGTGAAGGGATGAGATGTGGCCCAAGCGGGAAGACGAACGTTGGCGCAGCGGGCGGTGTGCGACACGCACCGGTGCAGTCTGACATAAACTCCTTTGTTGAGGGCGATGCCACGATGAGCCCTTCATAGGGGGTTTCGGAAGTGGGGAATCTTCCGTCGTGGTCAATCACTACTCGAGTACAGTATGGGATGAGAGATGGGCATAAAGTAGACTGCGACAGGGTACGGTTCCAGGATTTGGTGGGCAAAAAGGGGGAGGGGCCCTTAACCCACTGCGCAAAGGTTGCTCCCACTTTGGACAGAGCCCACATATCGGTAGAACCTCCCTCAATAGTCTTCTGCAATTTGTATTGAAACGTTTTACAAATCTTCACAGCTCTACTAGTAGATTCATCGCACCCTCGGCGCGGAGTCTTTCTTTCACTGCAACGGCAAACAAGCTGTTGCTATGAGTGCCATATGTTCACTCTTAAGTCAGGCAGCAAAAAACTCGTAGGATGAGCCTTGAAAAGAGAGATGAGCTTGGCTTGTTGACTGGCATCCCGCTCGCCATGATAACTTATCAGGTTGTGACCCCCCTGGAAACTTCACGACGACAAAGGTTAGAGAAGAGGAGGTGAGATATTCAAGAGCGACGCAGCTGTTGAGCTGCGATATATTCGTTGTATTTACCCTTTCTTGTCCTATTTACTAGAGTTTCCCCATTCCGATAGACGTTCACCTGGATGAACCCTATGTTGAGTTTGTCAATCTTAATTGACAACATGCTATCGTACCAGCTTAATGCGGGCACTAGCATTCACAGAATTCGCCCTTTCCGATTGAATACTGATACAGTATATGTGTGAGTGCTCGTGTGAGTGCCATATATTCAATTGCCTTAGTATAAGGGGTCGCGTCTCAGTTGAAAATTTCCGGGCATACCGGTACCGGGACAAACCTATTCGTGGCAAACAAGTAAAATAAAAAAAATAAAAAAGAGAAACTGAGAAATGCCCTCCCTACTGTACCGTACCGTACTGTACTCAAATGATACTGCAGTGGCAGTTAGCCATTGCGAGAACTGCACACGGTACTGTACTAGTATCTCGCATTTGTCGCCCCGAGTGCACGATCCTGCTTGGTTTACTCGAGTAGGGGGAGGTGGAGCGTTGCTTGCGTTGCACATCCTTCAATTTAGCCTTTCATATTCCCACTTGGCCATCAGCCACATGGACCAAGTGACGGCAGCTGCTATATATTTGGGCAAGCTTAAAGAGAGACGGTGCATCAATTCTAACAAACGAGGGACCAAGGGAGTGCTCCAGAGCAAAAGCAAACTTACAATATGCTTCTGCAACTTCCCATGATTGCGCTTGATCCTTCTCATCCCAGGGCCGTCCTTTTTATATTCATTTGCGAAGGAAGAAATACCATGTGGAAGAATCAGGTATTTACTCATCTACGGTCGACGTCCTTGGCTACATTTCCCCCCTATCCTTATCCATGTTTGTCGACATAATGCCATTTGGGAGCCGTGGGTATCTATCCGTTCGGGGTGCATGGCATCACAGCCAACCATGTAGGATCTCTCCTCACTGATCGCTTTGGCACTCAGTTGAGGCCACCATTTGGTATTTCTGGAGGGGGCTGGTTGGCACTGTACGAGTACTCGAGTATAGTACCGGTATCGGCACTCGTACGGTACAGGACTCAGGCGTGCCCATAAAAAGCGGAAAACGCAATCCTTGTCTCCATAGAGACTCGCATGGGATAAGCAGAGATGGGTTTCCAATTCTCACTGGACACACCCGAACCCATATCACTCGTTCTTGTTCACCAGCTGACGATTCACCAGCGGAGCATGGGGGCCCTTAGTGGCAGCGATGGCAAGACCCCTAGCCAACAGCTTCCTAATGTCGTGCTTTTTTTTACTCGTCTTTCTATGTGCTCAAGTACGGATCGTAACATACGTATCATATAGCAGAGAACGGAGTGGACTTGGATGGATGGTTGGACACGATCCATTGGCTCCATCGTAATATATATCCACTAAATGTCTTGGGGTTAATTCCATGATTGATAATTATTTCCTGCCGCCCTTTTCTCTTTGCCCCCTTTGGTTACCGATTTAAATAATTTTTTCTCTCTTTGGCTACTTTGACGCCAAATAACTCTTACGAGAGGGGAGATAGAAAAGAGTGGCCCAGCTGCTGTACCATACAGTACACTTTTGCAGCTCTGATACTTGCTGCTACAGTGCCGGTATTCAATATCGCAACAATTTCCATATTTTCATGATTGTGTGTGTGTACCGGTATTACCGTGGACCAACTTGATCAAGCCAGTTGAAGGGTGAAGAAAAAAAAAAAAAAGGTCAGCCCGTCGGCTTTGTTGCTTCCACCTCCTTTTTCCGAACTGCGATTTGACTGACGGTCACACCCAAACTTCCGCCCCCCTCCACCACCTACCCCCCCCCCCCCTTCAACCTCCCTCTCGTCCCCTATTCATCTCATCCCACCACCACTCACCACTTCTCAAATCCGACCCAGGAAGTCTCTCCCCCTTCAACCGTCCTCTTCCTCTCTCTCTCTCACTGGCCGTCTGATATCCTCTGCTCTGCTGGTTGTCACGAGAGTTGAAAACCCCTCATCATACATTTTCCCCCGCCCCTTTTTTCGGTAACGAGACCCACGCCTTTTAACGATCAGCCACGAGCTACGCATCCTAAAACGACTTTGTGACATTATCTTGAAAGTCACGAATTATTGTTTCCTCGCAAAAAAAAAAGGCATATATCGTCGTTTGGCCCCGTCATCATTATTTTGTTTTATATCAGCATTTTTCGAACATATTTTTTTAATATTATTCGATTTTCTTATTTTTATTTTTTATTTTTGTCTACGGATTTCTCCTTGTACTCGAAACGATAAAGAAGACTTGTAACGGCAGCTCGACGACCACGATACCCAACAAAAAATTTACACTCTTAATACGCTCGTTCGTCAAACAAGGTGGTTCATCCTGCTCGGTGAGGAAAAGTATAATCGAAATAACCGCATTCAACAGTAGAGGCCTTCCAGTATCTTGGAAAGACAGCTTGTGATTATTGTATTCTACCTTACAGCTACAAGCAGGTATTTCAGTCTTCATTGGGACGATTTCATACTGGAGCGTTTCCCGGCTCATTCTCGAATTCATTAGACTTAGCGAGTACTCAGCTTTTTTCGGGGCATCATGTCTAGCCACCACGACTATTACGACACCATAGGTTCCTCTCGTTCGCCCACTGGTCAACACCCGTCCCAGCAACAACACCAGACCTTACACCGAGTCTCATCCCGGCATTTTGAAACATTCGCATCTCATAGTGGTGGTGGTGGCCTTTATACTCCAGAGGACCATGCTGCGAGATTCGATGCCAATCGTTATGGTAGTGCTCGTTTGGATGTTAGCATGTCCGGAGGATACGGGTATGAACACTCGGGGGCACAAACATGGAATCCGAGCAGCTTCGGAGGACACGGCGCTTTGGCTTCAATGGGCGGTGCCACTGGAAGAATGAAGACTCCTTCCAGACAAAGGAGTGCCTTACCGGCGGTAAGCTTAGGCTTTGGTCATGCTAGGTTAGGGTAATTGTGGGCTTGCTGACATTGTTGCCATCACAGATGTGGACCACCGAGGCAGCTCCCTCCCTACCTACGGTTTCGCCACTCGCTGCTATGGGAAATGTTCAATTGGGACCTTCCCCTATGCGTGCTGAGACAGTTGGTTCGGATCCTGAAGAGGAATTGATACCTACTGCTATAGTAATCAAAAACATCCCCTTCGCCATCAAGAAGG
>Ga0307509_10002347_pt1 | contig 30796 bp, 37 predicted proteins | sample 10_EM_MG_FD_202245 | JGI IMG/M metagenome (GOLD analysis project Ga0307509, IMG submission 202245) | Populus trichocarpa ectomycorrhiza microbial communities from riparian zone in the Pacific Northwest, United States - 10_EM | ecosystem: Host-associated > Plants > Roots > Unclassified | place...
CCTATTGTTATTTAAACCCTTTACCTCAAATACAGGTTCAATATTTGGCTTGGCATTAAAACTAGCATAGCCACATGTAACACTAATTTTAAAGCCTCGTGTACGTTTTGAATGGCATGAACCATACGTGTAACTGCAATGTTCGACAAGTAGCATGGGGTTCAATCATTAGAGCTCTACATAACGGTACGGTATGTATTTAAAAGGGTTGGGGCCTGTGCAGTGTCCAACCAACCAACCAACCAACCGCACTACTCGTACAGATATCATACCCGCAGGGTACTTGTAATAATACTAGCAGACCAACCCCTCACTCCCCTCCCCCGCAAAAGCCCCACAACTAAAACAAAAAAAAAGTTCCATACATCGTAAGAAACCCTTTCCACAAGCCAATCGCTACTTTCCCCATTCCACCTTTCACTTCCTTCCCAGCCAATGAATAGCTGCAACCAATCAACCTTCCATTCCCCGGATGTGGGGGGAGGGGGGGGGGGAAGGAAAAAAAAGCAAACAGCAAAAAGCAAAAAGCAATAATTAAAAAGCAAAACTCAACGTCAGGACGGCATAGGCAATCACTCGGGGGGGAAATATATATATACCGTAGTTTCCCATAAAGATATAATAACGCTCTGAAGGGGGGCGGGGTGGGGGTAATAAGTGAATGAATGGGCGGATCGAAGGGCATTTGAATCTGCCAGCCACACGATTAATCTTTAGAAGAACGAGAATCCCCCCCGCTGTCATTGTATTGTATTGTATTGTACATGTCACTAGCTAAACCAAACCGCCGTCCAGTCAAAAACTGGGAGAAAAAAAGAGAAAACAAATTGACATTGACATGGCATTGGGAATAATGACGAGAAAAAAAGAAACTCCAGAGTGAAATATGCTATACAGATTTTTATGGAAACCCTAGTATACAACTGAGAAATGAGAGTCGTACTTTTTTCTACAAACTCTGTGGAAGCTTGCGAGAATTAGTCTTACTGGGAGAATTGGTGAGAGGGAAGTGGGCAGGTAGGTAAATATCATAGCTGGATACGTTAGGTTGGTTAGAGGCGGTTTGGTGCTGGAGGTTAGGTGAGGTGAGGTGAGGTGAGGTACGACAGTCAAATGAAACAGAAAAAAAGTCATGAGCCGTTTTTGACAAAAAAGAAAGGGGAAAAAAGACATTATGCAGTTAGGAGGTGAAGTGAAGTAGAAATAGAAGTAGGAAAAATAAAGTAGAAGTAGAAGCGAAGGTGGAATATAGGTAAAAGTGGAGCAGTGGAGAGACATTTTTGAAAAATAAAATAAAAATCGACATGATGGATAAAAACAGCCCGAACAGGAAAAAAAAGGCCAAGCAAAAGTAAAGGGGTAAAGTAAAGAGGGAAAAAATGTGTGAAAGAAGCCAGCAAAGTGAAGTAAAGCAAACCCATCCCGGGTCCCCGCCATCCCAATAACACCAATACAAGACCGAAAAAGCCCAAAACCAAACGAGAGAGTTTTATGAAAAGAGACCCTGTTGAAAGTAAAACGTCACATCCGCCGGAGCGGCTAAACCGCCCCTTCATCCCCTCTATCTTCTCTACCCCCCTTTACCGAAGAGTCTCCGCCAACCTACTCTGAAACTTAATCCCCTCCCCAGCAACCCACTCCAGCAAAAAGGCATATCCAAAGTTCACCGCCTCGAGCATAGTTGAATTCCTATGCAAGGGCAACTGGTACGCCTGTCTGAACTGCCCGCTCTTAACGTTGATAGTGCTAGGATGGATAAACTTCTTGCTCCTTAAAGCGTAAGTCTGCGGGAAATGGACTTGTATGTCATCGTAGGTGAGCTCCTTGTTACCAACGAGCCAGCAGTCTTTCAGCTCACGGGAGGATTTTGTGAGGGCAGATTTGAAGGATTGGTAGACCCTCATTTGGTCACTGGCGGTATTTCCGCCGGAGTCAGGGGTCGGTGCTTTGGAGGTTGTGTCTGGGATGGGCATCTTATCGTACTGCGCTATTTCGAGGTCAAAGATATGTTGGCGGATCATGGCTTCCAGTTGCTTACTGTTTGTGGGATGTTAGTCACGGGTGGTATATTCAAGGACTGGTTGGTAACGTGGGGGAAGTGAGGGGAACTTGCGTGAGGCCGAAGAGATATGGGTATGGCATGGCCTTGTCACCAACAAAGAGACAAAGCGGGATAATCGACTTCCACATATCCACCGGTGGGGAACGACGTTCCACCAGTTTTGCTTCCTGCTCAAAAGAGAAGGAGATCATGAAGCACAAAACTGAATCCGTCAGAACGACGGTAGCATATCGGAGCCTATCCTCAGCTGCTGGCCCGTCCAGCGACTTGAAGGTTCGATCAGCTTCATATTTAGCCTGTTTCCCGAACTCAGAGAATCTGCGACATGATCATTAGCCCAATTGATCAGTCTATCGGGAGTGATTGAGTATATCTTACCTAGAATATTCCTTCCTCAGCCATTGGGCCTCCGCTAAAATAGCAGGAGTCAGCTCTTTGGGTGGAGCTCCTGAACCCACACCGTTTCTTCCTCCATTTCTCTCCCCCTTGGCTGGTGTATGAACACGCACATCGGAGTCCGATCGTTTCAATGTCACGGCGCCGTTAAGTTTCTTCGGGGGCGTAATCATGTCCCGCTCTTTAGATGCCTTCAATGCAGGAGACTTGAAAGCGGGAGATCTCGTGGCGGAAGAGTTCAGGCTTTCGGTCCCCTTCTGCCGCTTGGCAGGAGGCGCCGACAAATGCTGATCCTCATCTTGGCGAATTCGTTTAGGGTTAGGTTTCAGCCGTAACAAACTTACAACGTCTTTGATGCGACGGCGGCTGAACTTTAACTTGACGACTAGCGTGGGGCCCGATTCTGACGGGGTCGGATATTTTGATGAGACGCGGGAGCCAGAGGGCTTTGGACTGGCCGGTCGCTTGCTTGCCGTTTTAGCCCTGGGGGTGGTGTTGTCGCCAAGAGCGCTCTTCGGAATCGTTTTGCTTCCCACCGTTTTGCTGGGCGACTGGAGAGTATGGCGGGGAGTACTGGAAGTAGATCCTGGCAGCTTTTTCCCTGAAGCTATAGGTTTCTTCCCTTTGTCACTAGCACTGGAATCTGCCCTTTGTCGCTGCTTTAGAATGGTTGATCCTTCATGATGACCCTCATCCCTCTTCGCGCGTGACCTATCCCTATCCTCCTGGGCAAGTGCCTCCTCAATGGCCTGTGGCAGCGTGGGGCTCAGTAACGGCGGGAGCGGGGGCAGAGTCGGAGTAGCTATCGTCGGCGGCGGAGGAGGGCGCAAGGGCGGCGGAGTTGGAGTTCTCGGTCGTTTCTTAGGAGGTGGGCCTTCTCGTACCGGTGTCCCTCGTACTTCCTTAGAGCTCCTAACAACAACCTCCTGCCTCTCCGGAGTGTTATTCTCCACAGATCTTCGCGAGTGCCGTCAGTATTGTAGAACTACCGAAGGAAAAAGAAACAAACAAAACTCACTTCTTTACCGCCGTCCGTAAACTCTTTGAAGCGGTTGAAGGGGTAGAGGTGGCGGCCGGAGCTGAAGCTTTTGCTGGCGTCTTTCCTGCGATTATGTCCTTATATTGGCCCAAACTAATCTTCTTCGCTACCGTCAGCGGCTTCGTAGCCCCATTAACACTCGGCACACTCCCGCTCCCGGGTGTAGGGGCACTCCCATTGACCTTCAAAAGTTTCGTCTCGGGTTCGGGGCTGTCCGGGCGCCATTTGTCCTTGTAGTCTGGCCTATCCAACAAGGTCAAGTACTCGTAACAAAAACACTGACCAGGCTCAGGATGTCGACACTCCTTCAGGTCACCCCCATGATTTACTTTGTCCATAATCAAGGGTTTCTGCGGAAGGTTAAGTCTGGAAAAACGCGCGCCAATGTCGTCGCTGCCATCGGCGGACGCGACCGCCGTGTGAGCCATTGAAGTAGCGGTGGAACCAGCTGCTGAATCCGGACTTCCAACTCCACCGTGGTTGTCGAGGGCCCCTCTCCCCTGCTCGCGACTGTGTGTTGATGTTGTTTTGTCGTTCGGCTATTTCTTGAGGGAGCCGTTCTGGATGGAGGCCGGTAAACGCAATTGGGGGGTTGTTGTGTACCGTGCAGAGTGGGTGGCAGGTGATGAGGTGTTAGGTGCTGCCGATGGTTTTTCCGTGAGGCTTAAACGCGGGCAGCGGCTGGATGGAGTCAAGAAAAAAGGTACCGCACGGGGTAGGTGTGGGAGTGCCAAGGGTTAGGGGTTATTCGTAGCGGTAGGTGTAAGAGATGCCGAAGCAGGCGAAGCGGGAGGACAGTTGATCGTGGGCAGGAGGTGGAGGCGGAGGAAGTTAGAAGCAGTAGTAGCGGGACGTATTTGGTGGGATGAGATGTTGGGTGTAATAGTGGTGGTGGTGGTAGTGGTGGTGGTGGAGTTGCCGATGGTGGGTTGGTTGGTGGTGGTGGGTTGGGTTAAGTCGTACCGTATGGGTATGGGGGTGCAGCACCGGTTAGGTGTGGGTGTGGCAGGTGTTGCTGCTTCTCTGGTAGTGGTGCGGTAGAAGCTGTGGTGCGTGTGGTGTGGGTGGTGGGGAGAGGGAGGAAAAAGAGAAGGAGGAAGTGCAGCGAGAGCCGGGAAGTATGAAAGCTCAGGATGGGATCTCTCTCACTCTTTTTCTGGGAGAGAGCCGCGCGCACGTTTTGAGAGCGGGGGGGTAGGCCTCGCCCGATGAAAAAGGAAAGAAAAAAAGGAAAAACTCTAAAGTGGGATTAAGAAATAGGAATTAAAAAAGAAGATTTCGCGGAGAAGGGCAGCTCGAGTTTCCAAATAGGATAATGGTAGCTGTCAAGTCCCTTGTTCCTTCTCCGCCCAGCCCGCGTGGGATTGAGGTCTAGGGGTCGGGGAGTGAGAGGGAGAGCTCCGAGTTGGCGAGGGAGAAGGGCGAGAAAGAAAGAAAAAAGGTTGTTTCGAAACGAGGCGAGGGAAGCTCTGATACAATGGAACTATTTCCAACCACTGCTTATCATGCTATGAGAGATATCAAAGGAAGGGAGGGGGGAAAAGGAAGGAAAAAAGAAGGAAAAAAGGAAAAGGGCAGAAATTATAATAAGGCCAATTTATTGCTTCAAGTAATCGAGAGGTTTTCCTACTGTACCGGTACTGAAGCCTTGAGGTGTGAAAAACACATTGGGTTCTCACTGGCCAAAATCTCGTCACTGTAGAGCAAGCAAAGGAAGAAGAAAGGGGAAATGAACAAAAAGAAGAGGAAAAAGCAGGAACAAAAAATTGGCACTGAAATGAGATAGGACAGACACTATACCGGTACAGCTCCCTCCGTCCCTAGTAGGGAAATAGCTATAGATAAATGATCAAAATATGTACGGCAAGCCTTCAGAATAGTAAATCACCCACATGGCACGATACAGGCAATAACACCTTAATCACATACCTTAGCAAGACGGAGGGAATACATAAGGGAATCACGATAGATAGCTGCTGGTCGTACTGTGCACTATCACCCAGCCTACCATAGACCACGGTTGACCGTGCAGTACTGTACCAGTACTGACAAACAACCATCCTCAATCAACCAACGCACAATCTTCTCACCTCATCCCGAGCCGTATCATACCATATCTCTACATATCCATCTCCACCGTAGACAATAGCCCTCCGCAGTCAAAACTTATCCCCCGTCAATCGAGAGAAACACATCAGACCCCCCCCCCCCCGGCCTAACCCTTCTTTAAACGGTCAGGCGTGAGCCCAAAGAAAGGGATCTTCAAGGAATCTAACCTAGGGGTAATCCTTCCCTCCCTCCCTCCCTCCCCCCATCCCCACCTCCCGATCCTTGCCCGCACTCTAGAATTTTGCAGCTTACAGCTCCGAGAAAGAACATCACTGTGCAGCACACAAAGGCCTAGGCGAGCTAGCCAACATAAGGTGACCCTATAATACCCTTTTCTATGATATTATACAAGTACCAGGTACCTACTTCCGGCGGTTTTTCTCATCCCAAGTGCCGTAACTCACTCACCATGCCCAGTGAAAATACGCACCCTACCAGCGCACAGGAAAAGGGTAATTATCGCTGTTCCGGTTCAGAATTATTCCCGCCGCGGGAAAAAAACGACAACCAGAAAGCCCGCAGAACGAACCCCCTCGAAAGAGAAAATAAAAAAAGAAAGAGAAAAAGAAAACACCAAAAAGTGCACAATAACAAGTAAACGAGAGACCACGATAAAGCCAAGGCACACGACAAACACCGTCCGTCGCACAAAATCATAGAAATCCTCTTCTTCTTTTTCTTCTTCAATGAGCACCATACCATACCGGTGCTGTACAGCACTCGCCACCACCACCACCACCACCACCACCGCCGCTAATCTAAGCTCAAAGCACCTGACAGACAGGCAAGCAGCAAGGTAAGCAAGCAGGAGAAAGAAAAGGGCAAAAAAACCATCCATCCATCCACCAATCAAGCCACGCTTGCCGGTGCCGGTACGATAATGGTAAACCCACTCGGGATTTTGCACCTGCAGATCGCATCGGTGCATGGCTGGGGTTTTTTTCCTCCTACGGGTGGGGCGGCCTACCGTATTGCGGACAGTAGGAAACCCTTCTCTTGTTTATTTTCTCATAATACGGCGCTCCTCAAACAGAACGGGGACACGCCGCTCCCTAACCGATACCTTTATTTATCAAAGGCGGGCTAAACCCAAGCTATAGTTTGCCTTCTCATACCCCTCACACTACACCGACTACCATAGAACCAACATCACCATCTACTGGTAGACTAAAGCCGTCGGAACTTGCACTTTCAGAAAAGCCCGAGCGAAAGTTCAAGTCAAGCCAAGTCAGGTCAGCCTAAAACGAAACCTAACCCTACCCGCCCCGCCAGCCCATCCAATTGTACTCCGTTCCACCAAGAGCGGTACGGTACCAGCGCCATAGAATCAATCTTCACACTATGTTAGGGCTGCTGGCTCTAGCTAGCTCCCCGGTTTGGTCGCTACGGAGCGCGCGGGTGGTACTTCCCAGATATATTGCGGGATGGGCGGTGTTGAGCTGGCTTCCCTCCGGACTGCAAGGCTATTTGGCGGCCGTGAACCCGGATAGGTGGTTTCTCCCATACGGTATTGGTAATAAATCGGATTGAATTCACCACAGACAAACTTTCCTAATCTTTCAAAGCACACAACATCATATGCTATTATTTACTTATCCCTTCCGCGCAATAATCCTGATTCATGTAAGGGGCATGTTTACAGGGTGGATTTCATTCTACTAGCAGAGAGGTGCCGTGAGGGCTCTTGAAGTTGGGGCGGAAGTCTTGGTGTGCTAGCACCTAGGGGTCGGTGCTCGTGTAGAGAAAAAAATCGGCTGACTAATATGCAAATATATTGCTCAAAGCAGTAAGGCTACCTATCATGTTGGGGTTAGTGCACTACTTTGGATGGCGATGAGGGCTGATTCAAAGGCGTCATACCTCCCCCTTCAAATTAGGCCTACATACCACGGTGCAGAAAAAGAAAAGAAAACCCGATGGAAAGAGTACTTTCCTCACCGTATTCATGTTCGAGTGATCTTATGTGACGGGTTACTAGGCAAGCCACATTCCTTACCAGGAGCAGAGCAGAGAAGAGTAGAGCAGCACCCCCTCTGTACGACGCCTCCATAGACTCTCTGCCCCTGCCCCTGTCCCCGGCTCCTTCCCCCGCTCTTTGAATAAATGATGTGTAGGGGAGTGACTACGAATCCCGGGAATTGCACTGTACTACACGCAAGGCTCAAAGCACAGCGCGGTGCAAGAGAGAGCTCCTCACCACCACCCCTTCGCAACACAACCTACACACCCGATTCCCAAAACCCTCCGCGTAGGTAAGAGCTTCCCGTGATTACTTCTGAACAAGCAGGAGGGCGGGGGAGTAATCTACCAGCTCCACTCTCTAATACACAAAGCCTATCGTACCCAACAGAGCTTATATACCAGCCAGTACGTATGCACGGTACCTGTGACCAGCCCTTAAGTCTGCTAAACACCACCCTGCCCTGCCCTGTGTGGCGCGAATTGTGCGGTCAAGTGAACGCCGTGTGCCAACTATGATATAATATACCGCAATCTTACTGGTATCATATAAGATAGTATTCCAATTTTTGGTGAAGGAGATCGAAAATTCTTGGAGTAGTGGCTGAAAGGTGGGTTCCTCCGGGTGGCCGAGCTGATTAGCGGAAGTGCTCCGAACTTTTGCTCCTTCACATCCGGCAAGGTATTATTACTACCGACCGTAGCTTGGTGACACAACAAAGAGAAGAAGAACCCCGCCGGGGGGTCGGTTTTTCCCTTTTCCTCCCCTATACAAGCGCAAAATTCCCATTCGCGATATGCACTGTACTATACATACTGTACCTACTTACCAATAACGTGAGAAAAAGAACTCTAGAGATTTCTTTTGGATTTTTTTAGATAACGCGATTTTTGGTATGATATTATGGAGGTTCACGGGGTTGGACGTTAGGCTAAGGGGAGCTATGCTTGGGGCCCGAGTGCCGACCAGAGTTTCTGGGTGGAGTGCCTCCATCCCCGGGGCACTGCCAAGACAACCAATTCGTATAGCAACCATGCCGGTGGCTTCAGCAGCTCACTGCTGTTATTATCATACCAGCCACCATCAAGACAAAAGAAACAATAATATCTTACGATAATAATAATAATATTATTATAATAAATTCTCCATGATTCAAAAACCCACTATGCGCCTTCACAGTGGTTGTACGGAAACGCATAATAGGTGGGAATGGGGTGGGGGGTCTCGGTTCCTTTCTATCGCCAAGCTGGTACTGCACAATAAGTGTACCGTACAGTACCGTACCTCACAGTGTTGTGGTACAAGTACATGCCGGTAAATTCTACTCCACATCCCATCCGCCCGAAGAATCACCGGCGGTACCACGATGGGATCATCCCACCAACCGAACCGGACAAGTACGATAAAAGTAACTCCAGCCACGAAAAGTGCAAAAAAAACAAAACCCCCCCCCCGAGCGCAGAAAGCATCGCCACACCTTGTCTCAAGCCGGAATTGGAAGAGAGCGGCGAGTCAAGAATTCGTGTTTCACAACGCTCATAGGATATCACTCGGCATGCCACCGTCTGCTTACTTACTCACCCACCGCCCCGACGCCTGTGTCGTCTGGGCATAGAATGGCAGTAGAGTGGCGATGAGAAATCCTGTCTGCTGGCTACTTTGTGCCGGAAATAGACATTGTTTTTCTTTTTTGTTGGGGGGGGGGGGGAATGTCTGGGGTACTGCCTACTATCATGCGTAGGAAATCCCAAGCAACTACTTCTCCCCTCCCTCCCTCATACTCCCCCCCACGATGGAAGTGTGAGGAACGGCAAACTGTTACTTGTGGTGTTTCTGAAGGGTGGCTGGGATAGGGTGCTATGCCGACACCCCATCTTTGTTCTGGGTCATCGGCGGTTTCTTGATTGTGGGCTGCTCTCTATAATACGTCCCCCCCGTTTGATCTGACCTAAGGCGGAACCCCCCGGTTTTTTTGGGGCGAGGAAGTGGTTGGTGAAGAGGGTTCAGTTTTGGCGTGAGACGGCCATCCGCTGGGGATTTTTTGTCCTGGCGCTTTATGTTGCTGTGCTGTGATGAGGTGGGATTTATATTTGTGTTTTGTACTTTTTTTCCTTCTTTTTTCCCTCCGGCGACGCTACCATCTATATGACACAGCTGGGCGTCCTGGACTGCCGTGGCTGGATAGATTGACTGACCGCCTTCTATCGTGTACGGACATCTTCGCACGTAGAGAATAGGCTGGCGGTACGGTGGAATACACAGTTACGTATCAACGAGGTACAGTGTAGGAAAAGTCTCACGCAGATGCATCTGACCAAGGATCTATTGGCATAATTGACCGCTTTTTCTCAAAGATGCCACAAGCAACCACTTGTTTACTATAATATTTGTCTAAAAAGGGAGAGTGTAAGACCACGACTTCCTCCCCTCCCTCACGTCTTCTGGCTCTCTACAGTTCGTCGTCCCCGCTATCTCCTATCCCGTGGTCGTGGTAGTTTTCTGGAGAAAGGGAGGGGCTTGGCTCCTTCGGCTTTGACCGAGTGGCTCTGGCTTTACCCCGTGATATCGGCGGTGAGGCGGGTGCCTTCCCTTTCCCTTTTCCACCTCGCGCCCGTCCGCCGATCCTGGCAGGTTGCGCCCGGGGCGGTTCGTCCATCTCGACATCTTTATCGGAGGTCCCCTCGGATTCGGGGTCAGGTTTTTTAATTGTGAATGCGATTGGTCTCCTAACGGGAGGGAGTTCGTCTTCGTCTTCGGTGATGCTCCGATCGCTCCTTGCCTCTTGCCATAGATATCCACGGCTGGGCCCTGCTTCTTCCTCGGAGTCCTCGGTTTCGTCATCGGGGGGTGGCTTCCCTTTGTTATCCGTCTCCATTTTTACGAAAGCTTCTGATTCGGAATCGGTGGGGGGCGCGACTGGTTTTCGTTTCCTAGGCGCTGCGGCCCTGGCTCTGCCCCTGGCTCGACCTCTAGCTCCTCTCCCTCTGACAGAAGCTGGCTCAGCGACTTCCGATTCGTCTTCCGCTATTGGTGACTCCGCTATTGAGGATACTGCCGGAGCATTTCAGGATCAGCACATCGGGTTAGGTAGCCCGCTAGGGGGAGAACATGCCCGTATCACCACCTCTGGTCTCCAGCTCTCGACTCAATTCCCTAATTTTTGCTTTCTTAGAATTCAACAATTCACTAAACTTGACCAGTAGCATATCTTCATGTTCTTTTTTGAACACGGCTAAATCCTTTAATTGCTTTGTAAGAGCCTCAATCTCCTTCTCCTGAGATTTAACCTTACTCTGAAGGTCACCTAATTGAGTCTACGCCGACCGCCCCAACCCCACCCAAAATTAGCTCCGCCCATCACCAGTGCGACTCGCCGACCGATTACATACCGAACCACTACTTAAATCCCCACAAGCCTCCACGGCCCACTCGAAAATCGGTATCTCAACCTCTTCTTCGGGAATTTGCAACGCAGCGATCCGTTGCTTTATCCCACCGATATCTTGTCGGACCGTTAACTGCTCTCGTCAGCTCGGGCCCCCTATCCCTTCCTTCGCTCCAAGTAGGGAAGCGTGGCAATCCTACCGTGACACCTTTAGCATCTACCGCAGCAGCCAGTTCCACACCCCTCTCTATCCCTGTGTCCTGCTTCAACAGCAAAGCCAGGAATATATTTTCTAAATCTTCCGAAGTCCCGGTGTACGACCTCGCCCGTAGTTCGTAGATCTTAGATTGTGTAACTGCCGAATTCGAGCTCAGACCGTTAGTTATGTCCCACCTTGAGGAATTGGAAACCAGAGTGGGCGCGGATGCGGAAGAGCAGGAACGGGGGTAAATCACTATCAGTAGCAAAAGCTCTTTCCCCCTCTGTGGCATAAAGCTTGAGATTCAATGGGTGTACTGTGCTGGTTGGAGCAGCATGTAGTAGGACGAACTGGTCATCAGGGGTGTCGTAGCGAGTAAGGCGGATTAATGTTGGCCTTTGCGATAATGAGGGAGAGCTCATGTTGGGAACTAGTTGCTTGCGTAGACAAAAACCAGCTTCGGTCGGTGGTGGGCTGGTGGGCTGGTGGGCTGCTTTTGTTGCTTCTCGCGTGTTCTGAAGCTATGACAGGGGCTCTGCGAGTCATGCATGGGCTTGGCCGTGCCACGGTTTCTGGTGAGTCACACGTGATCAGGTGACCACTGACCTTTCGGGTGAGAGATTGTGATTTAGTGGTTGGGGGGTTTTTGGTTGGGTTACTTTCAAGCGGTATCACTCACAGGCTGCAGGATACACACATGCGAATTTTCTTCCCAAGCCAAGTATTTCGAATATCACTATCATAGCAAGAAAATTGATTGGACTAAGCGCTAAGGAGAAGTTGGATACCGAAGGGAAAAATGCCAGTCTGCCACGACGACATTACCAAGCCACCAGACTATGCATGACTTCTGAGTTCGACCCTTCCATCCTCCATACCGAAGTAAGCTACAATCGGCTTCCGATCCCCGTTCCAGAAAATCCCATGTTCGACGACGCCAACAATGCTCTTCAGAGCCCTTGCCAACTCCTCCACCTTCTCATTACTGCCGACACCCATCCCAACCGCAGCGCCGGGATGCCCCCCCTCTTTCCCTAAAATATCGAGCCCCCCAACCCTCTCGCCGCCGCGCTCGACAGCAGCAGCGTCAACAGGAATAGCAGAGGGCACCGGCGAAAGCGGCTTGTGCGGATGGGATAGTGGGGAGGAGGGCGAGGGGATGAATCCGTCGGGGAATGGAGCGTCAATTAAAAAATTACCGTTGTCGGTAATGCACGGCCCGGCTTTGGATGTTCCGCCCATGCGGATCGTGGGGCTGACGGCGCCGAGAGTGATTAAACGGGATAAGATGTAAGTAGCGGCTGGAGGGACAACTTCGATGGGCACACCGGGAGTGTAGTGAGTCGAAAGCGAGGGTGAGATTTTGCGATAGTCTTTCCCATCAGAGCCAGGAAAACTTGTCAACTATAATTCAAGGTAATGTAATGGTCTCTGGAGAGGAGCAGAGACGTAGTGCTCACCGGCAACAACGACAAACTTCTTTGCACAAATTGCGACAAGCTTCTCCTGGAACAGACATGCCCCTCCGCCCTTGATGCAGTTCAAGTACGGATCCACTTCGTCCGCTCCGTCAAAAGTGATATCAAGCTCAGTGTAATGATCGATACAGCCCAGCTTCAAGCCACCGTTGATGATTAGTTCCTTGGACTGGTACCCGGTCGGTATGAAAGTGATAGAATCGGTGACATCGCGGCCGAGCTGGACGATCCGCTCGACGACGTAGACTACTGTTGAGCCAGAACCGATTCCGACAAAGCGAGCGTGTGGGGGGAAGTGCTCGTCAACGGCGCGGTAGGCCGCCTGCCGTTTGGCTGACTCTACCACTGATAGAGTTGTGGCCATTGGAAAGTTGTAAGGTTTTTCTTGGTTGAGCGGGCAAGGCCGGGGGCGGGGTGGAAATATTTTTTTGGGGTTGCTTGGGTGGGATGGCTCGGCTTGGCGAAGACGTCCCATGATATCATTCAAGGATGCCTAATTAGACTACCGTGGGATGTTTATGGAAACTCTGAACTGTGTATTATCCCCTTGCCATGCGGTACTATATCCCCTCTGGGGAGAGAGGGACAACGATATCGTAGAGTAATTTGTTCGGGAGATTATTAGGTTGTTCTGGCTATCGCGTTCCGACACTGTACTCGAGCACGGGTAGGCTCTCTAGTGGCCCCGGATGATCACTTTAATGGAGCGAGTTACCTCGAAAGAAATTTTAGTGAGTTTGGGGCCTCACTTGGGTTACTGTAGTTCAAATCATGAAGTTTGACTTTATAATAATATCATGCATTCGCACACAAAGGATTTTTGAAGAATGGCGCGCACAAATACCGGAATTCTAGTCATTATGCTACAGGGAAGACGACCTCAAAGCCAGCGTATTTCGACCTACGATGCCCCGATGACATTTATGTCATGCCTATTCTTTGTCTCCTTTCTTCTTCTCCTTAGACGAGTCCTCCTTCCCCTTCTCGGAGGAGCCATCCTTATCGGAAGAAGCCCCATTTGCCTTCTTCTCCTTCTCCGCTCGCTCTTTTTCCTCTTTTTCCTTCTCTTCAGCTTGGTCCTGCCGATTTTTGATTTTGTTATCGATAAGGTCGTGGAAGGCAATGATAGCCCTGATCAGCGAAGAAACATAGATGGCCATTAGTTGATCGTTTGTCTTGACACTCATAGCCCGGGCTAAATCATTATTGTGCCCCTCTTCGCCGTCTGTTGAGGATGGAGTCGAAAGATTAGGTAACAGGTTGAAGACGTCCTGGAGATTTCCGAGAATAGCATGATTCACTGGGAGCTGGCCACTAAGAACTTTTTCGAGGTAGGCTCCAATGTCCCGGAGTCGGAGATGGAGGCCTTGAAGAGATTGGAGTTGGGAATTGACCCGAGTGGTTAACGAGCCAACGGCAACGTCGCGGATATCACGGAGCAGATGCTCAACACCTATCTCTTCTGCCTCCTCGGCTTCGATTATCGATGGTGTGTGGACAAAAGTCTTGGTAGTAGTAGTCCCATCCTATAAACAGAAATGTCAACCCAAGCTTCCGCCATCAAAAAAACATCAACCACTATCCCCGAACTCAACCGGAATCTCTAGCTGATGGCGAATCTTACGTCTTTGATCTCCTCAACAGCAAAATAAGCATCGGTAGGCACCCCAAGCTCCTTAGGCTCCACATCAATGATGACCAGTAAAGGATTGGGTGTATATCGTTTAAATAGCTCGTTTATCTCCAGATCAGACGCACGAAGTTTAGGCCCAGAGTGATACCAGCCGATAAGCTTCTCGCGGGCGTTGACCTTCTTAAACATATCGTTCATGGACTCAACATAGTTGTGGTCAAGGAACCAAACTGCCGGATCTTTTTCGTCCTCCTCAAATGGAACTACATAAATCATCGTTGTCAGCATTAACTCCCCGTCAGAATAGGTCGAAAGGGTCAATGAACTCTATACCGGCGAAACTATTGGTTACTCTAACGTCTGATCCGTTATTTTGACCGAGCAATACACCGACAACTCTTCTCCTGGTTCCCTTAGCTGAGCGACCATAGTGATCACAAGCGCTGAGGAGAATGAGAGGAGCGATAGAGACGGTAGTGCTAGGAACAGCTTCACCAAGTGTAGGAGGCATCGCTGTATATTATTGGGGGGTTTTGGGATGAGATTGTAGTTGAAAGAGATGAATCCGTAGGTTCGGATGAGTGGTGTTGAGGGTATCAAGATTCTTTGGCAGCAGTGCTTGGAAGGTGTTGGGAGGCTCCCAAACACGCTCAAGCCCCTCCAACAGCCCTATGTAATACGGAAACACAACCCCGCCAAAGAGATGTAAAGATAAAACATCAGGATGCCCAAACCGTTCAACAGAAAGTAGAAAAGAGAAGAATTGAGGCTGATTTCTCTATTCTGTGCATATTTTCGGCGGTAGTCGGACCAGGGGAGATCAACTCAAAACGACCCGTGAGACCGAAGTAAACCCCAACCCTTCGGATCCCCAACTTATTTCTCCAGCCCGTCCCGCCCTTCCCCGGGCTCGTCTCTTTCTATCAATTGCGCCTCTGGTTTCGACTCCACCCATACACACTACGCCCTCCACTCTCCACTCTCCACTCTGTTTAGTACTCTCCCCTCAACTCCACTCAAAAAACATAATAATCTCCAAACATGGCACCCTCATTAGAAGATGTTGCCAGTCTCAAGGACCTGGTCCAGAAGCTACAGGAACGGATAGAAAAACTCGAACTAAGCATGACTGGGGATCCTGGCAGCGGGGCTGACGCTCCAGTCGATTCACTCAGGATGATTCTTATGGGACCTCCCGGCGCTGGTTGGTGATATCTTTTTTCTTTCTTTCGTATAAAGACAGATCTCAAGTTTATTTCGGCAAACCACCGTCAGAACACACGCCTCGGCTAACGTGGGGTTAAAATGCAGGGAAAGGCACACAGGCTCCAAAGATCAAAGAGAAATTCTGTGTCTGTCATCTGGTATGTTTCCTTGCGGTGGAAATATTTTGAGGGCTATTCTCAATATTAATTAATATGATTGTTCTAGGCCACTGGTGACATGCTTCGTTCCCAGGTCGCAAAAAAGACAGCTCTTGGTCGTGCGGCAAAGAAGATTATGGATGAGGGTGGTTTGGTCAGTGATGAGATCATGGTTGGTATGATCAAGAACGAGCTTGACAACAATACTCAGTGCAAGAATGGGTATTTCAACCAGAGCTACAGCAGAAACAGTCCTTTTGTCTGACGGTTTTTTTATTTTCTAGTTTCATTCTTGATGGCTTCCCCCGCACTGTTCATCAAGCAGACCGTCTGGATTCTATGCTTGCGAACCGTGGTGAGAAGCTAGATCATGTGGTCCAGCTCGAGATTGATGATGCTCTGCTGGTTGCTCGCATCACCGGACGTCTTGTTCACCCCGCTTCTGGACGCTCCTACCACAGAATCTTCAATCCTCCGAAAGAGACTATGAAGGACGATGTCACTGGAGAGCCCTTAATTCAGCGGTCCGACGATAACGCTGAAACTCTCAAGAAGCGTCTTGTTACCTATCACCAGCAGACCAAGCCTGTCGTCGAATACTACAAGGGGAAGGATATATGGAAGGGTGTCGACGCTTCGCAGGAGCCTGGCGTTGTCTGGAGACAACTCTTGGGCATTTTTGGAGAGAAAAAGCAGTCCCCGGTCTCCGCCGCTGGAAGCAAAATTCTTGAGAAGGTTGGAATTTCAAGGTAGATTCTGGTAGCGTTGCTCGTTTCTTTAACCTTATTACACGGCATATGTTTTTCTGCGCGTTCGCACTATTGCCTACTTTCTGTGCCGGGTTTTTTTCTCTCTCTTCTTTTTTTTCTTCATCGCTTGTTGTATCAGTAGAGGGACAGCTTTACCAGGAGTGCTTGGGCTTGCTAGGAAAAGGGTAACGAGTGATCGGAGATGCATGTCTGTAAATGGAAAGTGAGAAACACTTGCTTGTGGTGGCTGAGATAAAAAAGAGTTTAAGCAAAGAAGATGGGGAAAAAAAGGGAAAGACATTGTTGTACCGAGCTGCAGTTTGCCCACAGCTCAGTGGGTCGGACAATCGGGAAATTTTTTTAGGAGAAAAAAAAGCCCCCCCCCCATACGAGTAAACCTGGGCATCACAGAGTTAGGCTTCGCGTGCCTGGTTCCGGTGATGGCGCACAGTAATCTGCACCAGGAACGGTTGGCAAAAAAAAAAAAAAAGGCACAGCTCACATACTGGTACGGGTACCGGTAAATCCGGCTAACCCCACAGAAACCGGATTGTAAAACCGAGACAGGTGAAGGATGAAGGATCCAGAGAATTATAAGGGTCGTATGGGAGCTAGGGCCTTATGGAAACGGTGGGCAAACTCAATACTGTGCCTTTAGCCCTCTCAAGTGTTCCCTGTGTCCTTCATTTCCAGGTTCTTACCAGCGAATGTAACTTTCCGGTGTTGTGCTATCCCTGCATAACAGTTCGATGTAACGGGACACAAGGGACGTCTCATTTTTATTTTTTTGTGTTGATCCAATTACTTGCAGCGGGGGCGGAGTCGGATGAACTGGCCGGCCGGTCTGATGCTAGATGCCTCGCATCGCTGCTGGTTGCTGTGGCAGACTACCGTACCATAGTACGGCATGCAAATGTCGGGACCCCAAATGTTGCAAACAGTGAGCTTATAGTGACTTGTGAACATGGGAAATGCTACTGCTTCTGCTGGGGGGCTTAGCGCCGGTTTGGGCATTTACTGTTACTGACTCTTGGTAGTTTGTACGAGATTCACTCTGAATAGGAGTATTGCGCTAAGCTTGTCTTGTTTGTGTGGTTGATGCGGAATATCCCCCTAGACTTGTGGTGAGAAGACCCTTTGCACTGATTTCATGAGGGATAAAAACAAAAAAAGTGGAAGAGGAGCCATTGACCGCCCCAACGTAACTCAATATACTCTTCCCTGGGCATGCGATGTATCGTACACAACAAGCAATGGGTATCATACGGGGAACCTCGGAGCTGGCCGTTGGGAATGCCACGTGCTACTTTACCCTCAGGAGCCGTAGAAATTAGTAACTACCGTTAGGGCCGCTTTCTTAGATCCCCGAAGTTCTCAAGTTGGGGGGGATGCCGGTACAAACACGGCAATATATCCTACTATACCGGGGGGATTACCTATACTTGTATGAAGACAAAACCCTAGTTGTTTGAAGGGTCCTCGCTCCCGCACCTAAGGCTTGGGTGGCTCGCATCCGGCCGAGACGAACCGATTGGGGGGCTGTTGGGGAATATGGGTATGTTCTCCGTCATTGTATTGAGATCGGAGAGTTGAGGGTAGTGGTTCAAGTTGGTTCAAAGAGGGATTGGATGGTATCATAGACTATTATGATAACATCCTATTGCTAGTATTGACTCCAGTCCTTCGCCTGCTACTCGAGTAATACAATCCAAGTAATTAGTTCCTGAATAATCATCGGACTGGCATCATAGTTTTTACTTGTTAAAACAGCTTAACGTGGTTATCAGTCACTTATCCCAGGTTATTTCTGTCTTGGCACTAAACAAAAATCCCGAAGTCACGGGATAAGTTGACCAAGGCAGCTCAAAGTGGCGGTGGCCCGGTCCCGCAGGTCGTCCGAGAAAAAAAAATCACTCCCCCCTCCCACCTCCGAAGAGAAAACAAGAAGCCCTCTCAAACCTTCCTCGGTTTGTCCATTTTAATACCAGTTCAATCCCCACTTTCAATTCTCCCTCTCTTATAATACCATCTTAATTGTTCTGGATTGAAAGATGTCTCCAGCACTCGTTTCCAACGCTTCGGCGAAGGGCTTTAAGAAAGAGTCCGGGGTCGCTAGGTTACTCGGTTCTGGTGAGATATAGCCCTTTCTTCTCCTTCTCCGAGCCTGTCCCAGAGGCTCAATTTCTGACCTGGTCTTTCAGGATCTGCTGGAGTTGCGGAATTGGCGGTTTTCCACCCTGTGAGTGATTGCCTATATCCTTATTTGGGGGGGTTTGTCGCGAGTTGGATCACAAGGGAGCTGACCTTTCCTCTACAAGGTTGATACTATTGCGAAGCGGTTGATGAGCAATCAAGGAAAGATCGCCTCTGTGTCACAATTGAACACTGTCATCTTTAAGGAATATGCTGCCAAACCTCTCGGTCGCAAGTTCTTCTCGTTGTTTCCTGGATTGGGATATGCTGCTGGGTATAAGGTAAATGTGTTTCCGTCTTCGGGCAGATAGCGAAAGCTAACCATATGGTGTGAAACAGGTGTCGCAAAGAATTTACAAGTATGGCGGTCAGCCTTTTGCGAGGGATTACCTCGCGACCTATCATGGTGAGAAGTTTGACAGGGCCTTTGGGAAGGGGAGTGGAAAGGCTATCTTGCATGCCACCGCCGGAAGGTTTGTTACTGTCACCTCAGCTCTTTCTATACGTAAAGTATGATACTTGGGGGCTAAAAACCATCGCTGTTGTTAGCTTGATTGGCATTGGAGAAATTGTTCTTCTCCCTCTTGACGTTCTTAAGATCAAGCGCCAGACAAACCCGGAGGCATTCAGAGGACGAGGTCTCTTCAAGATAATTTCCGACGAAGGATTCGGTTTGTACAGAGGATGGGGGTGGACCGCTGCCAGAAACGCTCCTGGGAGTTTTGCGGTTCGTCAACTCTCACTCCCTATTTCTGCATCAGCGCCTTGCTAACGTGACCTGTAGCTCTTCGGTGGCAGTGCATTCGCAAAGGAAATGCTGGGGCTCACTGACTACAATGCCGCAACCTGGGGACAAAACTTCATCGCATCCATTGCCGGAGCGTCTTCGTCACTCGTCGTCTCCGCTCCTTTGGACGTTATCAAGACCCGTATCCAAAACAAGTAGTTTGAAATCGCCCCTTTCCTGCAATCCTCCGCTATGATTCTCTCTCCTCTAACAGGGGTGATATGTAGGAACTTCGAGAACCCCGAGAGTGGTTTCCGGATCATCTCTAACATGATCAAGCACGAGGGGCCTACCTCATTCTTCAAGGGTCTCACTCCCAAGCTCTTGATGACGGGACCTAAGCTTGTATTCTCTTTCTGGCTTGGTACGTCATAAGCCTACCTACCCAACCCCTTCAATGGAATCCTCCGCTAACCCTCTCAATCTAGCCCAAACTTTGATACCTGCTTTCGATAAGCTCATGTGATAAGTAAAGAGTAAACGTCACAAAACATCAAAGTAATAATTTATTTCAGCGGGGGCACCCGACAGGGGATACCTTCATAGATATTTTAGGGTGTTTGTTTTCTCTTCTTTACTTTTTTGCAGGATAGAACGGATAGGTTGGGTTTGGAACGGATGGGCGGGAAAATCAAAAAATTGTTCCGGCATTAGGATAGGCTTATTTATTACTCTTTTTATTTCACTTTTCCCCACATTGCATCTCCGCTCATGTTTGCCTTCCCTCATTCGTTACCTTTCATCCTTAAGAGGGATTAGCTATGTATTATAGAGTACGATAAGATGAGCCCTCTTATCCGGTGTATGATACCGTTATTATATTATTCAAAAAGTACCTTTTTTTTATCGGGAGCCCCCCCCACTCCTCGTGAAGGGCTTGATGCTGATTTTGGCTTTTTTAAAATCCATGTCATAATATTATGCACTTGTATTGCACCAGTACCGGCACTGTACTCGCGGCAGGGGTAGAGTATTGGGACTTACCGAGGATTTTGTATGGGAGTGAATCGGTGGTGGAATCGCGCAATCCCCCCGGATGGGGTATTAACTGTCACTAGAGTATATATTGCTTAGGCATGTAGGATCTAAATTAAAAGCTCATAGGAACACATGTACCTAGCTCGATCCTCGTTCTCCAAATAAAGTAATTACGCTCAGGCAAGGGCTGTCCCAATACCTTACCCCTACATCGAGTACAGTGCCGGTACTGGTGCAATACAAGTGCATAATATTATGACATGGATTTTAAAAAGCAAAAATCAGCATCAAGTCGGTCCGCCCCGGGCACTAGTATGATATAGCTAGATGACAGGTAGGAAAACAACCCGAGTGATTTCCTGTGATATCAGAGAGCAGAGAGCAAGTCCCTATGTCTGGGCTCTGGTTAATGCTTGCTAATATCATGCCTCCCCTTACGAATCGCGAAGCGCCAGGTTAAGGGAGCCCTAGAGGTTCTAATCAGAAGCGGATTGTGCCCTTTCAGGCCTCTAATATGATAAAATCATCAGGCAGCTTCTGTCAGAAGTTTGAGATTCGTTCCAACTATTCCAGTGCCATAAAGACCTTATATCTTTTGCTGTCAGCAGCCATTCGCACCTGACCCCATCTTTGGGGGTTTGCTGATGTTGAAGCCAGTATCAAGGCTATTCCTCAGTGGATGAAAGATACCTATTGGAATGGCCAAGGAATTGAGTTGCATAAATGGGTTATTACTGGTCATTCAAATGGAGGTATATTTTCTAAGCCTAGTTATTCTATTGATAACTAACTGGTAAATTAATAGGTCAAGGGGCTTGGTACGCGCTTACACATAGGTATTCCCCAACACCCACCGTAAAAACCCAAATAGAAGAAAAATGTGCCAGGACGTCGTGGTTCATAACCCATCACGTCTGCCGTCTGCGTACTCATCTTTCGTATTCCCTCACTACTTCAGCACCTCCGCTCCTCCTCCCCCTTTCCCCTCTAAAATCACCACACCTCTCCATCCTTTTCTCTCTCCACTCCATCCTCAACCCTTCGTTTTCTACTCAATTTTCGTTTTTCTATCAGACACCTGCGTGCACTCCTTTATCATTGCTCGGTACCGTTTCGAAAAATTTACATCTAAAGCAGTCCTTAATCCTCTTTAGAGAATCAGTGGCCGCTATGCCTAATGAAAATAATATTATCCAGTCAGCCGGATCTGGCGAAACTGAATTCTTGACTTGTGATGAATCCCCTGGGGGGGTCAGTCAACACGGAATTTCCAAAAAGGTTAAGTCACAAAAGCTCTCCTGCACTTTCTCGGTCACGGAAAAAATGTGTTCACATAATAGGCAGCCCGAGTCTCCTCCTTCTGGAGAAATCACGGATAAATTGGCTTTGTCTCTAGCTACCAGGAAGGAGGGACTCGGCCAAGCCCTGAGTCAAAATAATTCTGACGATGTTCGTTTATACTGCTTTGATAAATATTAGAGAATGTTACTAATGCTAATTAGGGCGATGATCACAACAAGACTCCAAAGCCAAACTTCCCGGAAGCCACTGAGCCGACAAATATGCAGCAGTTACTTTCTAAGCTCGCTGAGCAGCAACGGTTGATTGATCAACAAAGGGAGGCTCTTGAGCACAAGGAGAAGGAGCTTTTTAGGGTCAAGTCAGATAACTATCCCGGGTTTTCAGCATACACTAGTCCCTCTATCCAAGTGGCAGCGGATCCCAGCCCCGGCCCCTTCAACACCGTGCAGAACCCTGTTTCGGTGGACAACTCCGATAGTTATGGGTTTCGCCCCGCCGCTCACTTTCACGAAGTCAATCGCCTTCAGTCAGAGTTGAAGGTCGCCCAAAGTAAGATATCAGCCATGAACGATGAGCTTGTCCATACAAGGATAGCAAAGCACACGCTAGACCAAGTCTTAAGTCCTTCAGGAGAGGATGGGTCTTCATTGGGAGGTGATGTCTCAGAGCAAGCCATCGCTTCTTTGCAAACAGCCTTTGCGCAGTCTACTCGCCCAAGCACACATAGATCTGACTCCTGGCCACCGGCATCCTATGACGACTCGATGATCGATCATTCCACCGAGTACCATCAACAACCCCTCTCTACTGGTCCATATGCTCGATCTGGTATTTGGGCTACCACCCCGAAGCCTAGCATGCCCCAGTTGGGATCTTTGCAAATTTCTGCCCCTGGCGAAATGCAATACCGGGACACCCTGCGCCAGGGCTCGGCCGATGCAGATGCTTATGGAGGAAGCCGAATCTGGAATAACGCACCCCGCTCTTTTAGCCTACAGGGCGGGGGTCCGCCTATTACAGGGGATGGTCGTTACCTAGGTCGCCGTTCGTCTTACAACCCCCAGGCTACACCATTTGTCCGCTCCAGCTTTGAGCATGCGGGCTCAAACAAAGTTCCTTCGGGCACAGGTTACACTCCGAGTCCAATCGGCACTCCGCTTTCCCCTAACTCTACTACTGATTTCCCTTCAGGCTCTAGCAGTGGTAACACACTGTGGGGCCAACCCCAAGTAAGTCTCCCGGGCTCCGCCGGTTTGAGTAGGTATTTGAAGCTAACTGAATCTCTAAAGACATATGTATCTACCATCGAACCACTCAATTATCGACGGCTTCTCGAACGCAGTGTCAATTGTAACTGGAAATACATTGTGGATAAGATTGTTTGCAACAATGATCAACAAGCTTCTATTTTTCTTCAACAGAAGCTTAAGATTGGCACAGCCGAACAGAAACATGCGATCGTCGACTCAATTGTAGCTCAAGCTTATCCCCTTATGATCAATCGCTTCGGCAACTTTCTCGTTCAGCGATGCTTTGAGCATGGCACTCCGGAGCAAATAGATGGGATAGCGAGTGCTATCCGTGGAAACACCCTTAACTTGAGCATGGATGCCTTTGGCTGTCATGTCATTCAGAAGGCCTTTGATTGTGTTTCTGAGGCTTTCAAGGCAACTATGGTTGCCGAGTTGCTTCGACGCATCCCAGAAACCGTCATTCATAGATGTGAGCAGTAACCTTTTCCCTTGGTTTTCTAATACTAAGAACATTCCAGACGCATGTCATGTCTGGCAGAAACTTTTCGAGCTCAGATGGTCAGATTCCCCACCTCAAATTATGAAATATGTAAATGAGGCCTTGCGAGGCATGTGGCATGAAGTTGCGTTAGGGGAAACTGGCAGTCTCGTCGTCCAGAATATTTTCGAAAATTGCCTTGAAGAGGATAAGGTCAGTAGCTCCGATTACTCCTATGCGTTCTCATGATATCTATTAGTTGTATATACTAACATGTGTAGCGCCCCTGTATCAACGAGGTCCTCGAGTCCATTGATCTGATCGCTCATGGTCAGTTTGGGAACTGGTGCATTCAACACATTTGGTAGGTCCCCTCTCCCCCAACCCACCCCAAATTTCTAACCCAAGTCTAGCGAGCACGGGGCGCCTCTCGACCGCTCTAGAGCCGTTGATACCGTTGTTCACAATGCCGCCGAGTACAGCATGGATCAATACGCATCCAAAGTTGTCGAGAAATGTCTTAAAATAGGCGGGAACGAATTTCTCGATCGATACCTTGATCGCGTGTGTGAAGGGCGCTCTGATCGTCCCCGCATTCCTCTCATTGATAGTATGTTTCACCTTTTCTGTCTCTCCTCCACTACTAACTCCTTCAGTCGCGAGCGACCAGTATGGCAATTACCTAGTTCAATGGATACTCCAACATGCTTCTTCTACTCACAGAGAGCAAGTTGCGACTCATATCCGCAAACACATGGTATCCTTGCGTGGGAGTAAGTTTGGCTCCCGTGTTGGGATCCTCTGCTGCAACCCGATGTATGCCCGTACCGGCACCCCTTCCACTGCTGCTCCAAGATACAGCAGATACGGCTATCGCTAACGCTGACACTTTCTTATTATCCATTTACCATATCTATACGGCTTACATTCTATAAAACTGCGGTGTTTCTTGGATTTGATTTTTTATCCTTTCTTGTTTGGTTGCTATTCAACTTTCTGCTTAGGCGGATTGCAACTCTGCATAAGCGGGCGATAGGGGTGGTTCACACGATTTCTTATTTTTCCTTTGTTTCATTCTTTTTCTTGTTCCTTTTCATGTTTGAATGGACGATGAAGTGGTGGTATGATGCATGGATTGGGCTTTTTTCCCTCTCTCTTCTTATCCTTTCTGGAAAGACCCATTATCATTTCTCAAGCCTGGCCATGCGGGCATTTGGTTAGTTGAAAAGCATGGTTAGCGGGGGTGTATATGAAGTAAACGGAAGTCGTGGACAGAAAACCCTATACATCTTATGAGATTGGGGTCGGCGTGTTGTGGAAAACAAAATCAACTGTACCATCGCAATCTTCGCGCTGTTGCACAGTGTTTGCATAGCTTTCTAATGAGCACATGGGTTTACTCTTATTTCGGATCTTAATTTCAGCGGCGCTTCCTCTTAAACATTTCTCTCTTTTTTATGTATCTAGCTAGGGATGGATCTCTTCGACGATGGTGATAACAATAATTCATACTTTAGCCCACTGCGCTGGACATGGTTAGTTTCCAACAGACGCTAGCTGTGCATATCATCGAGTGATATTCTGTGATTCCGAGAATTCGTTTGCCGCCAGCGCGCGCCGCTTCACTCTCCACTAGATAGAACTTGCACTCGAGTGCTTGAATAATAATCGGGCATGGGAAAACAAATGCATCCATCTTCTCGGCTTCATTGAACGCCCTGGTGCCTATTGCGCCATACCAACCTAAGGCAACTCTTAGGGCCTGTTTGGCATGCCAGGATTAGACTAGGATTTAGACTTGAAGTCTGGACTTGAAAACCAAAGTCCGGAAACTTGAAAGTCCGGACTTTGTAAGCCGGCCATACCAAACATGATAGGATTTGGTTTTGGACTTTGGAAAAATTAGTAGTAGTTTGTGTATCTGATATAAAATAATAGCGATAAGATCCAGGTATATGATTTGTCTAGGCTCAGAAAAATCGAGAAAGTGGATAGGGCTAACACCTTGTAGAGCTTGCTCTGCGTGGCTAGTTTTTCAGAGAAAATCCAGATTTGAAAACCTGATCTAACCCCAACATGAAAATCCAGTCCAAGTACTGACTTGCCAAACACGATTAGACTGAAAGTCTAGACTTAGGTGATAATCCGGATTTTAAGTCCAAATCCTGGCATGCCAAATAGGCCCTTAGGCATTAGACTATTCCCTGCAGTGCTGATAGTGCCAAGCTTCCCTACACCGCGCTAAAGAGACACTAGTGGAATTAGCTTATTTCTTTGGTCAGCAGATTCAACTCCATAGAGGTGTTATGTAGTCACATGATCCCGGATGTTGGTTAGTAAACATCGGCAAGACACCACCTCACAGTTACAAGTATGACTGGTAAAATTACTCTCATATCGGGTTTAGTGCTCTTGTAAATGGAAAGAGATCTGCATCATAACTTGATCTGAAATGCTCTTGATATCACTCGATTGGCATTGCTAGAAAAGTGCGAAGCTAAGTCTTTTAGTTTGCATTTTAGCGTAATGTACTCGAGTAGGTAAATTCGGCACTATTGCATTCCACACATGTTTTAGGCACAGGCAATTCCTCTCCGAGATATCATACTCCACTTGTTTTGTACTCGAGTAGTTGCTGGCTAAGACGGAAAACCTGCTGCCCCAACGTACAAGTACCATTACCCAAACACAACCAACGACCCATGCTAAGAGCTAGCTCTACCTTCCTATCTTAGGCGATCAGGTATCCATAGGAAAGAAAGCCTTTTTGTTTCAACACTAATGTGTGGCAACTCACCGACCCTCGCAGCTATTGGTGTGGGGAAATTGATCTCCGATAGGATTCCAGGTACGGTATCTCTATATTACGATAGCGACCTATCGATTTCTACTTATCTTTCTCCCTCCATGCAGTACAGTAGTGTAGCGGATTAGCTTACATAAGTTAGTAGCGGGGAGAGAAAAAAGAAAAAACTGTGGTTTCACTTCTGCTTTTGATCGGCGGGAGGGGGGGGGACACGGACCAACTCTACCGTATTCATACTCGGGTACTAGGGTTAGTCCGTGAACACTTCCAATAACTGGTCGTAGTTTGTATGCAGCCAAGCCCATCACTTGTGAAAGAGAAGAAATTCCGTGAGCGGGTTGCGATTTTTTATTCGCCAGGAGGGGTATTTTGGGTAACTTGGCCAATATAACAGCGTTCATGGACTAACCCTGGTACCCGAGTAGATACACTTTGTGTCGTATCGGCGGTATGAGATGTCTGTTCTAAGTGAAAGTGAAGGGATAGTAGGTCGTACGGTGGTGGATTGGCATGAAACGCGCCGAGGGAGATAGGACATCCCGTGCTGGCCTATTGGATTGGTTTACCCACTCAGCCCGTCCTTATGTTAGTGGTGTCTTGCTGAAATCAGGTGCATGTTCCCTTCACTCATTGCTTGCATAATGTGTGCATGCTGCTGATCAGTGGTTTACTTTGCGGTCCCCGATATGTTTAGCTCCGACCGGCTAGCCAGTGCGCTGTACCGCATTGCAAGCGCGAGTATTATATGGCATCACGGCAGACAGCAAAAGTTAGGTGTTTCACCCCGTGGTCCAGGTTTGGATCCCTATCCTGGCTGGTGTCAATGGAGAGGCCTGGGAGGCAAATAAGAGCTACGGAAACTTACATCACATACCCGGTGCCTCGAGCATGTTAGATCCATGGGAGGGTTTTTGGTTCCGTTTCTACTTGTACCGCACTTGCCATATGTTGATTGTGTGGCCACTTCCTCCGCGGTTGGCACCCAATCCGTGGTAGGGGTAGGGTGTGAGAGCTCAGATGGATTGATAATGATAAGTGCTTTTTTCTCCCCCAGATGACCGTTGAGAATAAGCGTTACAGGAAAAGAAATGAAGGTGGGGGAACTGGCTCTCATGCACCACGGCAGCCCCGCTACTTGGGAGACACGGCAGGGATTGGGAATAACTTTTGTCGGAGGGTTGGTGGGTTTGACTCGCTCGCTTGCCGGTACTCTTTCAGCCGTTTCAGTTTTGCCGGGTTCCTAGCTATCGATTTTATACGAACCGAACTGCAAGGTGGATGAGATCGAAATTAGGCGTGAGAGCTGAGGCCGGTTACGGGAATGAAGTGGAGTGGGAGTGGGCTGAAGAGAGAGTGGGCATACCGGTAGATAGGAAAGTGCAGATTTGGTAGTATGATACGGTACAGTACAATCGTAGTTGTGGGAAGCTCATCTCAATCGTGAACAGTCACGTGCCAAGAATTGGATTCCAGAAGTGGAAACGCGAAGCAGATCTCCCCCTCTGGGGTACGCGACCCCTCAACATCATCAACCGCGGCACACAAAAATAACACGCTTCTCTTCCCCCAAACTAACACCGTGTTCCTGTGACAGACCTCTTATCCAACCTCCTTCGTCCCTCTTTCTCTCCCGGTCTTCCTCCTTCACTTGTTCCCTTGTGCCACAATCTCATCGCCCAAGCCCTTCTTTTTCATTTCCGTCGCAGCTCAACTACCACCTTTGCCCCTCTCCTCTTTCCCTCGTTTGGTATCTTTACCTATTGTTTCGTCAATCTCGAATCTATCACCATATTCTGCATATATTCTCCGAGACTTCAATAGGGCTGCTCTGTTTGTGCCCCAGGTATGCGATCACCCTAACTGGTGGCTGCCACTCTCTGGAAAGAAAAATTGTGAGGTGCTCGCAAGCGAGTCCTCATCCGTGTGAAGAAGGGTAAACAAAAAAAAACACCCACAAAATTTCCAACCTGCAACCTACGCAACACAAGAAAAGGGGCGACAACCACCTGCATCGCTTTCCTCTTTAACCTATACTTATTTTACACAAGTACAACAAACTGATATCCTACAAAACCTTATCATTTTTTTACGACCGGAACGAAAGAATAATCATCAACACAACCGATATATCTTTGTTGAACTCCTCTCTTACGCCTTGTTTTTTTTTAACGATCTGTATCACGACACGACTCTGAAACGAATTTTCTTCTCTTTCAACCGGAACAACATCATTTTTAGAGGACACACCAACGCTATAAAATAAAGTCAGGGGGAAAAGCTCAAAATCAAAATCATACCAATCGCACGCATCTCGAATCATCACAATACACGTACCCACATACAGCACCTTGGAAATTGTAGTACCGTACCGTGCGGTGACGCGATAGCAGAGCGACACCCTTTGCTAATATCACACGTACACATACACACACATATACGCAAAAAAATCACCATGTACACATCACAGTTTTTGCATAGTCAAGCCGATAGAATGGAATGTTGGGACGACGACCCCGACTTCGCGGAAATTGATCCAACCTTTACCCAGCCTCTACCTACATCTTCTCCCGGAAATAATAAGCGAGCAAGTCTTGACCACCGCGATCGTCGCGAATCCATATCCTCGCGAATGTCCATTCAGTCCAACAGCCATGACTTTGACTCCCCTGAAAGTGGGGACCACGAGAGACAGGTTCTCCTGGATGAATCACCAGCGGCCGCGATCGCTTCCGCCATCCATGCAGGAATACCGATACCTGAGAATGTCCCCTCGTCTGCACTAATTGGAGGAACTATTAAGAGGCTAGGGACAACGAAGAAAGCGAGGAAAATTGCGACCCATGATGACTGGGGGGAAGACTTGGAACTGCCAATTTCCGGCATGTCACTAAAAGTTCGTGGTCAGGGGGGTCTCGAGTTTCCAGACACACTGCAGCAGATTTTATCGGAGTCGAGGCCTCCGTCTAGGACAAATGTGATACTTCCACCGTCGGCTTCAGCACAATTGAATAAGTATCGTGAGGTGGAAGAAGAAGACGATAACTTTTTTGCTGATACTGACGATCTCCCGACCCCGAGGCTCTCGTCCGCTAGACGTACCCTCCAGCAGCAAAAGTCTAGCGCTTCCCTCCTGCTTACGCCACCTTTGTCCGAATCAGCCACCAGAGGATCTCCCTCAGTAGACGACGATTTTGAGAATGATTTCGAATTTCCCGCGGATGCTCCTCTACAATTGAACATTAAGGCAGGTGAAAGTAACAGGCATCAGGTTCAGGTTTTGGATAGTGATTTTGAGGATTGGGCTGAGGGCAGTAGTTTGGGAACGAGGTTTGGAGGAGCAAGTAGGGCAAGGAATTATAGCGGGGAGGAGAGACTTGGTTCGTCTATAATCTCGCCAAGCGTCTCGAGCGTTACCGCCGAGAGTGAAGACGAAGCACCATTGGATGGATTAGAGCTACCCTCGGGAAATTTACCAGATCTTGCAGTAATTCTCGAACGGCGAAAACGTGCATCGTATCCTATGGATGCTACAACCAGTTTCCAAACGAAAGAAGACCTAACACCCAAAGAAGAATTTTTTGACGGCATAGAAATCGGGGAAGGAGAGGAGGTGTTTGATTCGAGGAAGTTAACGTTAAATCGGAACGTTAAACACAAGCCACCTACAAGGAAAACAAGCCCCGTCAGGAGATCTGCAATGAGTCTGACTTTCACAACAAGCAAATCAGCGACGACGAGTACGCCCTCTACTGGAATGGGGTCAAGGGGTAATAGGCTGCTTCATGGCCATCCAACGTTGGCGCCGCCAATACCAATATTGGAGCCTGTGGCCGAGAGAGAAACCCAGCCTGCAGTAGTTTCGAAACGACCGGATAACCGCAATCGATGGTCTAGCGGAACTTCAATCAGTGAGACGAAATGGTCTGGAAAAGATGCATTCGGGTTGAACATTCCTCCTCCCCCACCTATACCGCACTCCCGCACTTATACGGAAAGACAGAGGGCTTTGGGAGCGAAACCCTCATTGCGGACGTTGAAAGGGTCTAATCAGGAAAATATATCTAGCACTAGTACGACAACCAATGCCCAATTGTTGAGGATGAAACGTTCAATGCCTAACATCGGTCGCACTCCAGCACCATCTCCAGCCAAACAACCGAGGCCTCCAAGCCGCAGTAGCGCGGGTAGGCCTCCGAGTAGTACCAGTCAAAGTAGACCTCCCAGTAGTGGGGGCACTGGCAGACCACCAAGCAGCAGTGGTCGGCCGCCGTCGCGCAGTAGTGCAGGTAGGCCGGCTAGTCGTAATGAATCCTCGAGATCAAAGGCCTCTGGCGATAGGATGGATATTGGAGCTGGGAGAAAGCCGTCGGTGCCCTTCCTGCCAGCTGGGAGTTCAGTGAAGCAGAGTCAGCATATTTCGGCGAAACGGTCTCGGCAAACGTTTGATTACAAAGAGTCCATTGCAGCTGAGAGACGCACAAATAGCCGTCTACACCAGCGGACGCCGCGCCATTCACCATCTTCGTCCACCGCATCGGCGAAGGCAAAAAGAGCAACACCCACGGTTGCCCCAGAACACCTAAGAAGAGAGGCAGCCGCGATTGAAACGTTGACCCAGCCCACAA
>Ga0307509_10002348_pt1 | contig 30794 bp, 28 predicted proteins | sample 10_EM_MG_FD_202245 | JGI IMG/M metagenome (GOLD analysis project Ga0307509, IMG submission 202245) | Populus trichocarpa ectomycorrhiza microbial communities from riparian zone in the Pacific Northwest, United States - 10_EM | ecosystem: Host-associated > Plants > Roots > Unclassified | place...
TTTTGTTTTCATTTTTACATGTATACCCGACACTCTTTTTCCCTGTCAAGCCAATTTTTTCCCACAGGGTTTTTTGCTTACCAGGTTTTTTAATGAGGTCGTGGCTAACTGCTTGTTTGATCTTTCTTTCTCTCATATTACGATATCTACCTTGGGGAAGTGGGGGTGTTGGAATTTTGTCCCCTTATGCTTGATATCGTTTAACCTTATTTCTTCCTGTTAGTCCTTTCTTGAAACGCTCTACTGCATCTCCCTTCGTCTCATACCAAAAAACTTTATCTCCTTGCTTCTAATTGTTTCTTCCTTGTTTCAGTCAGAGAAAATTTTCTTCCTCCGTGTGGATGGAGACTGAGTTCTCACCCACACAGGTATGGCATTCAGGAAAGCAGATCCTATGATAAAGGACCTGATAGTCTAGTTAGAAAATGTTATGTGAATTTGAACGTCTATCATATGCCCAAGTGAACTGCCCAATTCTAATTCATCTCTCTACCGCTTACTCTACATTTTCTACTCGCTTTACTCGGCCTGAATTTTAACAGGTTATGAGCCCGGATTGACGCTCCTCAATCCTATATCACGAATCCATTAAAAAGGAACCTCTTCCAACTTGAATATCTTTATTTTCTCTTGCCTTGCTCTGGAGTCAGGAAGGGAAGATGTTTCAGAATACTACCGATAACGGCTATACCGACAAAAGGTTCCGCTGTCCTCTCCTGACAGAAAAGAACTATCCGACCTGGGAACGCAGTATCAAAATGCGTCTTATAGCTGAGCATTGCTGGGAGATTGTTGTCGGAGATGAGGAAGTACCGATTTCACCTGTCCTGGTAGAAGGTGCTTCACGAGCAGCCGAGTCTGCGCATGCTCTAGCCATGAAGGAGTATAAAGCTGCGTCTATTGATTTTGCAAAACGAGATGGGAAAGCAGCATCCATAATTAATTCTACCCTCTCCTCTGGAATTGAGTTTTATGTTAAGGATACGATTGACCCTAGAGAAATGTGGGAGATACTTAGAAACAAACTTACATTAGTCGACAACTGGGGCCTTCAACGCACCCTTAAAAGGGATTTCTATAAGATGTCCTATGATGGCAAGGAACCAATCACGACCTATATCAACCGCCTTAGAGCCTTTCAACAACAGCTTCAGGGAACGAATAACGAGATTTCGAATGACGAACTTGTGAACCGAATCATGACCTCTCTGCCGGCAAGCTGGGAACAAAGGCTTATCACCCTTGACGATAGACGTGACCTTACCCTTGACGATCTCGAACGTGCTCTGCGCAGCCATGAGGCCAAGATCTCCGATACACCAACTCAGGCCACGAAGGCCTTAACCATTGCAAGATACCGTAATGGCCTCCGAGGAAGAGGAAGAGGACACTCCAGCCGTGCTCGCAGTGGTAGGCTCAACCAGCAGAGAGGCTCCGATATTAGCCCCCGGACATGTTGGTATTGCCTGAAAGCGGGGCATTCACAGAATGAGTGCTTGGTGAAGAAGAAAGCGGATGAGGGGAGGAGAGAGCGAATAAGAAGACAAGGAGCTAAGGGATCCAACCATCAAGGGCCTAGCGCTAGTGTTTCTATTGCTGACACTCATGCCCTAATTACCAAAAGACAATCAGTTGAGTATACCGGCGGGGACTGGTTCATCGATTCTGGTGCTACCCACCATATGAGCCATGAACGGGGAGACTTCATTTCTCTGAAAAGATTATGCCCAACAATCCGAGTTGTTCTGGGTGATAACACGGGAGTGTATGCCTATGGGATTGGTACTGTTTGTCTTAATCCCCATGTGTTTCTAGAACGTGTTCTATTTGTACCAGAATTGGGTACCAGGCTCCTATCCGTTAGCGCAGTTACCCGACTCGGATGTCAGATAATCTTCGATTGGTCAGGCTGCAAAATCTGGAAAGATAACCTCAATATTCTCTCAGCCTCACCTTCGGGTAACCTCTTCAAGGTGGATCTAGTGTATCATGCGAACATCAGCAAGGCTACCCTGATCAAGTCCCCAACACACTCCCAAACGGCAGAGAATAGCCAGAGCAATAACGTCATTTCTACGATTTCCGCCAACAAGCACCGAGGCCATAACTTACAACTTTGGCATCAACGGCTAGGCCACTTGAACGTTGCTGATGTACAACGACTAGCCAAGCTGGCAACTGGTTTGTCAATAAATCAAGCCCAGTGCGGATTGCCAGTTTGTCCTGCTTGCCTTCAAGGCAAACAGCAGCGCTCTTTCAACCGAAAGAATGCCTCATGTCCGACGGATCAGAAGCTCGCCCTTATTCACTCCGATTCCTGTAGCCCTTTTTCGGTTGCCTCCATTGCAGGAGCGCGATACTTTCTTCTCTACATCGATGACTGTACTCGAATGGTATGGTGTTACTTCTTACGACAGAAGTCTGCATCAGAAGTGCTGGAGATATTTAAGTCATATAAGGTGCTAGTTGAAAAGCACTCGGGAAAGTCAATCCTTCGGTTTCGGTGTGATAACGGGCGTGGAGAATTTGATAACAGGCTGTTTCAAGATTATCTAGATTGTCATGGCATAACTTACGAACCATCTGCCCCATATACGCAGCACCAAAATGGAGTCAGCGAACGGATGATTAGAACTGTCATGGAGCGTGCTCGAACAATCCTTCTCGAATCACAGCTTGAAGATTGTTTCTGGGCAGAGGCTATAAATACCTCCGTATACCTTCACAATCGCAGTCCCACAAGAGCCCTGAATGGTATCACACCATATGAGGCCTGGCATGGCTCCAAACCACCGCTTGAGCACTTGAGACGTTTTGGGTGTGATGCTTATGTCTATGTGCCGGCTGAGCGAAGAAAGAAACCCGACCCAAAGTCCCGCCGTTGTATTCACTTGGGATACGTCCACAATACTACCAAGCTTTGGCGTATCTGGGATTTGGCAAGCAGTCGAGTGACCCATGTAGCGGATGTGGTATTCGATGAGCAAAGCTTCGGTGGACGAACCCGTTCCAAATCCTGTCCTCCTCTAAGCATACTCTTGAAAGACAAAGTTGACTACACAGTTACGAGTAATGCTTCTTCACTATCGAGTAGAATGCCAGTCATACAAAAGGATCCAGCAGAAGAGATCTCCGAACTTGGCACTCCACATGCATTCGTCCCCGAGCGAAATGACACCCAACAGCCTACCTGCTACGGGAGTCCTTGGGAAGTAGATGATACCTCTGGTGGGAGGTTTACGAATGCTTTAGAGGATAGGGTCGGTGAGTCTGATGCGCCGATTCCTGGTACTCGACATGATGACTCCGCTATGCCCATGGACGTGAGCACATTAAGGCCCAGTACCTCAAACGGTCTGGCACCGGAGGAAGGGGAGACTGTAGCCTTTAACGGTACGGCTCCGGATGGGCATGAATCTCCGGCTCTACGCAAGTCCAACAGAGCTCGGAAGCCTTCCTTCTAGTTACGGGATAGTGTCACCTTTGCTGCGCGGGCAAGTGAGCACCAGGAACCCCAGACTTATCAGGAGGCCTTTGAGGGCCCAGAATATCGCCAGTGGGGGGAGGCGATTAGAGAAGAGTTTGGATCTCATGTTGACAACGGTACCTGGGAGCTTGCTGAGCTCCCTCCGGGAAAGAATCCTATTACATGCAAATGGGTGTTTAGGCTGAAAACAAATGCAGATGGCTCTACACGATATAAGGCTCGACTGGTGATTCGTGGATTTGAGCAAGTTCATGGTATTGACTTTAATGAAACCTTTGCACCCGTTGCCAAGTTCGTTACAGTTCGGGTACTTCTCGCCCTTGCTGCACACAACAATTGGGAAATCGAGCAGATGGACGTCAAAACAGCCTTCCTCCATCCAGCTCTGAACGAGGAGGTATTCATGGCAATTCCAGAAGGCTACTCCGAATATTCCCACATGCCATCTCCAAATAGTACATTTCCGGTCCTACGACTCTTGAAAGCGCTATATGGCTTGAAACAAGCACCAAGAGTATGGTACGAAAATATCAATAAGTTTTTTATCCAAGCGGGAATGACTCGGTCAAACGAAGACCACAGTTTGTATTTCTCAAACGATATTATAATCCTCCTATATGTTGATGATCTACTACTGTTCGCAAAAGATCTACAGATTATAGAAACGATGAAAAGGCAGCTCTCTACTACCTATCAGATGACAGACCTTGGGCCGATTAGACAATTCCTTGGTCTGCAAATCGTACGCGATCGTATACTACACCGGATTGACCTTCACCAATCGCCCTACGTTCAGACGACTCTTACCCGGTTTCAGATGGCTGATTGCAAGGGAATAGCGACCCCAATGGAATCAAATAGTCACCAATCACCTTGTCTTAATGATACCGATATTATTAATGCATCTGAGTATCAGTCGAAAGTTGGCAGTATCATGTATGCTATGCTAGGATCCAGACCGGACCTGGCCTACACAATTTCCACCCTTAGCAAACACAATAATCGCCCAACTCACTCTCACCATAAAGCACTACAACGTGTGTTTCGTTATTTACAACAAACGAAGTATACAGCAATACGATACGAACGCTCTAAAACTGAACCTCAAGTGTTCCCGAAAATGGCCCGCTATTCAGACTCTGACTGGGCCGGTGATAAGGACCAACGAAGATCGACTAGTGGATATGTTTTTACTCTTTGTGGCGGAGCAATATCATGGAAGTCTCGGAAACAGGATGTCATAGCCACGTCAAGCACTGAGGCCGAATATGTTGCATTAACTGAAGCAGCTAAGGAATCTGTATCGCTACGGTGTTTGCTAATAGAACTAGAATCACGGGTATCACCTGATACGACACTCAATCTCACAGGCGATCACTTCCGACTACTCAAAGAGCAGTAGAAGTCCCTAGACACCGGACCCAAAGAGATCACCAATGATTGCATCCATAAGGTTACATTAACATCTACAACACCGCAAACGATCTATGCCGACAACCAAGGTGCAATCAAGATTTCCGACAACCCACAGTTCCATGCTCGGACGAAGCATATCGATATTCGTTACCACTATATTCGCACTGCACGTGAACGGAATGAAGTCTTAGTCGCCTACATACCAACTATGAATATGACTGCCGATATACTCACCAAGGCCCTTATGCGGGAGAAGCATCAGCGCCATATGGAAGGAATGGGAATGATAGTCTTTCAGTAAACAGGAGAATGGGCAAATTTTGCTTTCATTTTGTTTTCATTTTTACATGTATACCCGACACTCTTTTTCCCTGTCAAGCCAATTTTTTCCCACAGGGTTTTTTGCTTACCAGGTTTTTTAATGAGGTCGTGGCTAACTGCTTGTTTGATCTTTCTTTCTCTCATATTACGATATCTACCTTGGGGAAGTGGGGGTGTTGGAATTTTGTCCCCTTATGCTTGATATCGTTTAACCTTATTTCTTCCTGTTAGTCCTTTCTTGAAACGCTCTACTGCATCTCCCTTCGTCTCATACCAAAAAACTTTATCTCCTTGCTTCTAATTGTTTCTTCCTTGTTTCAGTCAAAGAAAATTTTCTTCCTCCGTGTGGATGGAGACCGAGTTCTCACCCACACAGGTATGGCATTCAGGAAAGCAGATCCTATGATAAAGGACCTGATAGTCTAGTTAGAAAATGCTATGCGAATTTGAACGTCTATCATATGCCCAAGTGAACTGCCCAATTCTAATTCATCTCTCTACCGCTTACTCTACATTTTCTACTCGCTTTACTCGGCCTGAATTTTAACACCATAAATAAGCCGCACCTTGGGATAGGCAGCAGCCACCCGAAACCCAGCTCACGTAAGTATAAGCCCATAGATAATCCGTTGCTCCACAACTCAACTTTTGAATAAGTCGCGCTACTTATTTATGGAATTCTACTGTAGCCGTGAAGGGTAAAGTGGGTTAACTGCACTGTGGAAGCCTGCTTGTTTACAGCAACAAGTCCTTTTGAATCTAGGATGATTCAGGTTCAATATTTGTCACTAATGATGGAGGTGCTGTCAATCGTGTGCTCGTGTGTTGACGGGTGGAAGGGTTCTGGTGGGTATTCTCTATGGAGGTTGCTAGCTACGGTTCACCTTAAGTAGTGAAAACTCTGCTAGTACATGTTTAGCCCTATGTCTCCGTATATGCCCTATACATCCATTCATGCCCTAGAACGTTCCTGACGTCCACACTTCAGTGTTCCTTCATACATGCGAGCGCTCCCTTTGCCTCTGCTATCTCCGCTCCCATACAGTGCTCCACTACTAGGATTATTATGCCATCACTATCTCTGCGAGACATCATTGAAGCACGCCCCACTGCTATCCTCTTGCGTGGCATCTCAGAAATCGACAGAGACAATAAGTTGTAGAAAGAACAAACAAACCACAGCCACAACAGGAGGAAGGGAAGTACTGTAAATGTGGGGAAATTTTCAAGCTGCACTACCTTATGTCAGTATAATGTATTCGAAGGCAGCAAGGAGCGCTATTCCACATAGAAAGTTCTAGCAGCCAACCTGAGTGATGTTTGGCCTAGTGATGGACACAATGAGATTATGATCGAGTTTTGCTCGACTATAGTCTGCTCGATCTCCCTCGATCATAGGGGTCCCTCGATCATAGGTACTGCTCGATCATGCTCGACTATCATCGAGTGTACTCGAGCATCTTGAATCATGACTGATAACTCTACTAATCTTAGTGATGGGGTGATACTACGAACTTATACAAAGAGAGTCTACCCGTACACTAGATACCAATTATTTCGGCCAGACCCTACGCCGTTAGTTCTTTAACTGTTGTCGTCCTTTACTATTATAGTTAAAATAAATTATTGAATAACTACTAAGGTTATCATTATGTCACCACCCCCATCGTTTCGGGTCTATGGCAGCTAGTAGATGCTACCAATGGCCCTGGATTTTCCCGAATTACCATGATACACCAGGTGGACGATAGGGTAGGGATCTTCTGTTTTTGTTATAACACGAGTGTTGTTGGAAACTGTAGTTACGGGCGTGCTCTCTTCTTGTCTGTTGCTCTGGTTATGAGTGATACCTCGTGACCACTTACATCACCCCCTGTCCCCTTTCAAATCTTCGCCCCTCTTCTCTCTTCCTTCTTGTTTCTTCTCTTCTTCTTTCTCTCTCTCTCAATCCTCTTCTTGTTCAATAAGCAATACAAGTCTTTCGCTTTCTCCAGTGACCACTCTCCTTTTGAACCTGTGGAACTACTAGCTTCCACTCCTTCGCACCCGATAGCTCTCAACAAGTGTGAATACTCATAACCCCTGTTGGGTGAATGTTTCGTTCCTGGTGGGCGCAGGATGGATCATACTCGAGCAGTGGCCATGATCGATCACTCGATCAGGGCCCCCGTTTTCATCGATCATTCGGTCATGGGGTCCCCTTGATCAGATCACGACCGAGCATGCCCCCAATTATATGCTCGATCATGATCGTGCCCATCACTAGTTTGGCCACGCTCATAAGGCTTCCTGGGGTTGAAGTAGACCCGTCAAACTATCATTTCCACCTCCCCCCGTGCCAATCCCTAGCAGCCCATAAGAGCAGTGTATTGCCCACGTAGTCTCTTCAGTTGATATTACAACCTCCCACCGCCCTCCGAACTAGCTGCAATCTCATCAATTCCAGAGATCGATGCATAGTGTAAGCCATTGGGTCGGGAAGACTTACCGAAGCCAATGCGATAAGCATGCAGTCTCAGTGCTTTTAAGAAGATTTCAGTTGGGATGCGGTTACTGTAGTCCTCGGAGAACTCTCGCTTATGCAATTTTGCGCGATATGAAAGGTCCCCCCCTGCATGCGTACCCCCATACTAACAAGAATGTTCGCTTTTGAGATAGGGCTAGGACTACGGTAGTCGGAAGAGCTTTAACCTATCGAATATTTAGATAACTTACTTAGGTTTGTGCCAATGCCGAGTGAGTTGTACCAAAAAGCTCAGGCGTGCCAGGAGATACTCTTGAAGGATAATACGAATTAAGATAACAGTGGTCAATTTGGCGACAAGTCCTTGGTAGCAGGCCAGGAAGGTCCCTATTGAAGGAACATTGAGGTTAGATGGCCCTATTTCCACCTTTGGGTCGTGACCCAGTTTACCGGACCTCAAGGGCGGCTCCGAGTGAGAGATACATCATAGCGGCTATACCCATCTTGGTTTACCTCCTAGCTTGTCTCCTTAACCGACTCAGCTTTGCACCATGAGCATCCCCCAACTCTAGGCCATCGGTAGGTGCTACTGTGAACTTTTATAGCCTATGATAGAGGGTTGTTTCTTGCAGGATCACACCAACACTCGGCGAGACTGGCACAAATCTAGATATGTATCACTGGATAGCTTGAGGTAGCCTCTGAAATGCAGATCCTTCTATGCATATTTCAACGGGGGTTTTCTTCAGGATTTCTATCTCTACGCTATGGTCCATCGAATCCGGCCTCGTGTCCTTACCAAGCCCAGTATGATACCAAGATGTCTGATGATATAACCTCTCTTGGGGGTGATGCGTGAACTCTGGGTTGCGCTATCTCCCCCGGCCTTCCAAGCGCTAGCTGGTACATACCCCATTTGAGCACGGCGCCCAGCATGCTCATCACTAACTAACTTTACTACTTTTTAAGCGGCAAAGCCAAAGTAGGATCATACAACGGTGGCATTCTGTTCACTGACCCGATCGCACAAACTGTCCATCGTTAATGAGTTATCACGGTTTGTCACCATTTGCCCTTTTCCTTCCATCCCTCAAACTTCGTTCTTACTACCGAATAGAAGCCCTGCAGCCCCCGAATCTCCATAGCAAAACAAAACCCTATTATGGTATTTCCTTCTCCCGCTACCGGCCAACCAGCTCCTAAATTCCCCTGCCCACAGGAGTCATTGTCCTACATATTCAACTCCCCAGTCTTGAATGTTCTGGTGCCTCAGCCAGGCTCTACTAGGGATAGTCAGGTTAAAACTTGAGATTACTCATTAGCAACACTAGGGTAGCTCAACAAGCCATTATAGGAGTTGGTAGTATTGAAGGAGTTAGTAGGAGACATCTTTATTATTAGCAAAGTGACGGAGGATAGTGTGAGACTTGACCGAGAGGGGTAGTTATGAGAGCTGACGAAGGCAGGTCATGGGTTGTGATTGTGGAGGTTAGAAGGATATGGTGAGCTGTCACCTTTATTCCGGAGTGGGAATGGTTTACTGAGGTGGTTCTCTGATCATGTCTTTCTTTGTGATCATGGAAGTAAGGAGAGAAATGAGGACATGCATGGAGGAAAATGGAGAGGTATGGGAAGCGATGGAGGGATCCAGATGATCTCACTGCATTCGTATACACTCCTGTTCTTGCCAGCTAGATATAGGATGATGCGGAACAAGGGAACGAAGCTTATGATTATACCCCAACCACAGCTAAATCCTATTCTAGTTTACCACTCCGGTGCTACGCCATTTATCAATTATCCTCCAATAGATAGGCTACTTATTTGGTCACTTGGTGGAATCACCGAGAGCTGAAGGAGAGTGGAATGTTTTTTGAAACCTGATGAACACCCTAGGACTGTTAGAAAGGTCTGGTTGGTTGTGGGGGTAGAGGAGTGTTATGGATCATCCGGGGGCGTGCCGGCTTATTCTAACGCTTCCACAGTTTAATGGCGGAGTCCTACCGATATGTCATTCCCTCCCTATCACTGGAGCGTGTGGAGGAATCTAGATATGTGGGGATATTCCGAGATAGATATAGCGATCTGTGGAAAGACCAGGATGCATCAACTTTGTTAACTTACACTCCCGCCTTTACCGTTAGCTTAGTTTTAGTAGGCTGTGGACTGCGAATCGAGTTGCGGAAGCTTTTGTGCCTCTCCTGCTTGTGGGATCGGCAAGTCTTTTCTATATATGGTCCTTTGACAAAAATAACGGCGCACCAGAGATCACTAGAGACCCAACCCCCCTCCACCCTCGACCCGCCTAAAGGAATTTCTCTAAATCATATCAATTTCTTGTATTTATTCTACTACATAATATTATTTACTTTTTTTAATTTTATCGCCACAATAGTAGGTTTGGTGGGAAAGTGCTGTTACAGCCGAAGTTTTTCCTGATCGTTGGTGCGCCGTTAATTTTGTTAACGTACCATACAAGCACCTCAGGGTTTATAAATAAATCTATGGAAAAATCTACAAATTACCTAACTGAAAGCCTCACAGTAGTCCCATCTGATGTCGATAAAGGCGGGAAGGGTCCTCATGGAACCTCGTGCCAGGCTTTCACATTTCGGGAGCGTGCTTTTTGATATTTGTCACAAGAATTAAGGCAGAGCGGTGCTCGTATAACCCAATGCTGTCAGTGTTACAGTAGGACGCTACTTTTGCTGGAAGCAGTCTCATCTTTCTGATTATCCAGAAGTTCGTCAAAACCAAATTCCCTTTCCACTGCTAACTAGCATTGTAGTAATTCAAGGAGCCCTTGACCATGTTGATCAATAGCTCATTGGAGTCCGGGATAATTCAGGGTCCAATATTTACCGCCGACCTAATTAACCGCGGGAGTAGAACGCTCCCCAGCGTTACTATTAGCATGCTGAATCCGGAACGGGGGTGAAACTATTATGGTTATTACGTACAGTATTTATAATAATAATCATGATTCTATATATTGTAGTACGGCTAAACCCTATCCATGGCCACCCTCTCTGGATAATGTACACTACCGGTAAGCAAACATCGTGAAGGAAACATAGCAATATCTCTAGCATATGCCCGATAGGAAATCCTATAGCCATTCTTAGTTTTCTCTCCTCCGTTTCCCCGACAGCTGTGGAACAGGTTCCGCTATACTCTCCCTACGCTTACACAGCGAAGAGATTCCGGGTGGTGTTTGGTCTCGACTGGCCGGCTGGTCGAGAGTGATATCGCCCCCTGCGACTGCTGGCCGCACCGCCGGCTCGTGCTGGTTACTGGAAGCGCAGTGGGGTGGTATTGGGCTATCGTTGTCTGGCTTGTCTGAATTGGCGTTGCCCCGTGCGAGTAGTAGTTTCACCACCCTCTCATGCCCCCATCTAGAAGCCCTCCGGAGTGGTGTTTCACCGTAATTGTCTGGCTTGTCGGGATTGACGTCGCCCCGTGCGAGTAGTAGTTTCACCACCCCCTCATACCCACCGTCAGAAGCGGCCCGGAGTGGTGTTTGACCATCGCTGTCTGGCTTGTCAGGGTTGACATCGTTTCGTGCGAGTAGTAGCTTCACCACCCTCTCATGCCCCCATCTAGAAGCCCTCCGGAGTGGTGTTTCACCGTAATTGTCTGGCTTGTCGGGATTGACATCGCCCCGTGCGAGTAGTTGTTTCACCACCCCCTCATGCCCGTTATAACAAGCGCCCCAGAGCGACGTTCTACCACAGCCATCCGGCTTGTCGGGATTTACACCGTCCCGTGCGAGTAGTAGTTTCACCACCCTCTCATGCCCCCATCTAGCAGCGCTCCGGAGTGGTGTTTGACCATAATTGTCTAGCTTGTCGGGATTTACATCGTTTCGTGCGAGTAGTAGTCTCACCACCCCCTCATGCCCACCGTCAGAAGCACCCCGAAGTGGTGTTGTTCCCTCGTTGTCTGGCTTGTCGGGGTTGACATCGCCCCGTGCAAGTATTAGCCTCACAACCCCCTCATGCCCATCGCTAGAAGCAGCCCAGAGTGGTGTTTGACCCCGGTTGTCTAGCTTTTCGGGGCTGACATCGCTTCGTGCGAGTAGTAGTCTCACCACCCCCGCATCCCCATTGGTAGAAGCCCACCAGAGTGGCGTTCGACCACGGTTGCACACCTTGTCAGGATCGATGTCGTCCCGTGTGAGCAGTATGGTCACTCCCCCTTGGCTCCCCTGCCAAGCAGCCCACATGAGCGGTGTAAACCCCAGACCATCTCCTTGATTGATGTCACAGCCTCTCATCTCTACCAAAGTAGCCATGACCTCATCGATTCCGAAGTAGGATGCACAATGTAAACCAGTGAATAGGCCATAGCTAAGTAGAGTGTAAAAGGAATTGCGGATTTCGTTGAAAAGTAAGCACGAAGATATATGGCGCTCATATCGGTTTAATAGCTCAAGCGCAAGCGATTTTGCGTAGTCTGAGAGCTCAATTTTTGCGTGCCTCCCCCAATGCAAAGATGCATATTCGAGAAATGGCATGTCTGCGAGGCTTAAAACGTGACTGGCTGGAAGACCTTTGACCTGGTCATAATTCAGATAAGCCAAGCAGGTTTGCCCAAGTGTCCTGTGGGCATCAGGAAATACGCTAGGCTGGGAAAAGTATTCCTGAAGTGTGTAATGGATCAGCCGGACTGTTGATGTCTCTTTGTCAACCACCGCAAGCCCTAAGCATGACCCTAGCACTGTATCTTGCGGTGGGATGTTCTCAGTGTCTAGATCTGTCGACCCTATTTCCACCGCCAGAGCATGGCAGAGTTCATCAATCCGCAATGGCCGCTCCGCGTGGGATACCCACATTAGCACCTCCATCCCAAGTCTTGATCGGCTACCCATCTGGTCCCTTATCCGCTGTAGTGTTTGGGCGTAGACACAGTCTAGGTTTACACCCATCGTGGCCACTTTCTGCAGCATTTTCCTTCTCTTTGTCAAGGAGATCTCACCCAAGATTGCATCAATACTTAATGCAACCAGCAGAAACCTTACCGGAATATCAATTAGTGACCCAAATCTGGAATAGGGTTTCTCCTACTTACATTTCCGAAGTCTTTTCCAACATTGTTTTCATAATATCATTTTTCAGATTTTCCGTCATCAGGTCCGGATCTCGGGCGTCATCATCGCCCATCTTCCGGCTTAGGTATTTGGCGATATCCCCTTTGTCGGGCACGATGTGGATGAGATAGGCTCCTTCCGTGAGATGCCTGTCAAGTTCGCCGCGAATATGTGGCCTCCCAGTGAGAAATAATCGCGTATTTGGCGCTTCTTGAATAATCTGTCGTAGCGTGCGGAGGAGCTCTGATCGATGTTGTGGCAGTAACTCATCCATTGCGTCGATACAGATATATACTCGCTCGAAGGAGCCAATTATTCTAACCAATAATCCCAGCATCTCTAGCAATCGAAGACCTTTTCCTCCTCCCCGCCTTGACTTCTCAAAAGCATCCCGAATCTCGCCCACCATCCCCACTACTCCTAGGGCAACCTGCCTGACTAGGCTCCCTATCATATTCACCGCCGATTGGTCCTTATGTGCCTGGTAATCGCAGTAGAGGGACAAAACGGCAATATTCTGCTCACAGGCTTGCTCGCATAGGGTATCTATTACTAATGAACTAATACAGTTCTTTGTTAGCATCACCTATCGTCTCCGGAAAAGGTCCCCGTACCTTATATATGTCTTTCCAGCTCCTTGATCCCCATAACATAGAACAGTACGATTCACTGAGCCATCCTGACTCTTGCGCCATGATTCGAACTCATCCTTCTCCAGAACCCAGTCCCCAACACCATCCAGCCGCCGGTTCCTCACATCTTGGTGCCTTGCATGGGGTTCGAGTGGCGACAACCACGTTTGAATCCTTAAAGACTCCTCACCTATTCCCACGTTGATGGTGTGATTATAGCTGTTTAGCACATTTCCGATGTTCTGATTCGAGTGACCGTGAATACTATTGCTGGTGTTATTGTCGGTACGGGTGTTGGATATGCCATACTGGCAGGGATCACGAGTGAGACTTGGTCCTCCATTCCCGCTAGGTAGTGTATTCATATTGGATAAGGTTCGGTGATAAGTGTGATGATACGGCAGCGCACTAGTATCGTGGAGGTTGGTGGACTTTGCCTCCTCCGCGAGGTAAGAAAGGCGGGGAATGCCTCTTACGGAGGTACAGGGCATAAGTTTTGTAAGTTCCACAAGCGAGGTTTGCTGCCCTCACCCCCTGTGTTTTTTTTAGCAACAAGGTTCTCGCACAGCGGATTCAGAGTTCAGATACGGATTTGACGCAAGTTGATTTGTATATAGCAGATATAAAAGACTGTGACGAAGAACTTAAAGAACTTATCAAAAGAAAGAACAAGCGGAATGCAATCAAACGGAAGTGAAGAATAAGATAAACAGAGACAGACAGGAACGAAGTGCAGTGAGCTGATAGTGAACAAATAAGGGAAAAACAGGCTTCCTTATATCCTAACCATCCTCCGTGCCATGCTTCCTGCGCATGCACAATCCTGCTTCTCGCTTCCTCCCACTTAGTAGTTTCGGCATGCACTTTCGTGAATCTGATCCGAGGTTCCAGCAGAATTTCCGAGGTAATCGTAGTGCGGCCAGCCGCAGGTTGGGTGTGAAGCCGAGGATATGGTTCGGGTATCGTGAGTGTTCCTGTTTCAGTGCCGTATGATTGTTGTTTGATGTTGTTGCATTAACTATGCAGAATCGTAGTTGGAGGTTGTATGAGCTAACACTGGTGGAACGATGTGAGAGTACTGTCGTGTAACAAAAGTCCTAGCACCCCAGACTGAGTGATGGGACAAGAATGCCTCTAAGTTTACCACTTTGTATGTCCTCCCTCAGCCTGAATTAATGAAGAATATAAATTACAAGGTTCTGTTTCTCATGATCGCATTTCTGCTTTGAGCACTGAGGTATGTGGAGTGGTCGAGGTGAAGCAAGTTGAATAATAAAATTTTACCAGGGTGCCAAGACTTTTGTTACACGACTGTAATGGTGCGTAACGGATAATAGGGAGATTTTGCACCCCGTATAAGATAACAATAACAACCAAGCCTTGGCACCGAGGCTGGGGCTGGTAGTTCTCTAATTCCAAACGACGGAAGGAGGTTTTGCTAATCGAAGAAGATTGAGGAATAAAAAATAGATAGCTGCTTGGCGAGTTGTAACATCTTCACATCTCTGTACCTCCTATCACCATATCACAATATCACCGCCATGCCTCAAAGAAGCTCTGAGCAGAAAGTAGCTGCTGCAACAGCTGCCTCGCTTACTATCCTTGCTTCAGCCATCACAGTAACATTTCTTCAGCTGCAGCAGCAGCAGCGGGCGCAAAGAAGCCGATCTGTGCAAAAATACTACCGTAATGGTTACCGCCTTCCACTCTCTATCGTCCCAGGTCTGAAGTTCAGCCTTGAGGGTTATAATGAGACTTGGTGCAAGGAATTTCTCCGGTAATTCACCTTGAACTTCAAAGCTGTCACCAGACTGAGAGGCTACATCTCAGCCCAAGTCCAGTTCTTTCAAAGAGAAGAATAGCTGGGAATTGTTAGCATGAAACTGATGTCAAGGTAGATTTTCTCTGATAGAAATTAGAACTATAATTCCTTATTTCCACATGAATGCTATCTCATACCGCTCCCGATATGTCTGCGATCCGAAGACCGCACTTTGCCTTCTTCTCTACCGACTCTTGGTTCCCTGCCAGCTGAAGACCATGATGCATGTCTTGCAGCGGTCACGCTCATGGCTAAGCATCGTGTTCAACAATATAGTGGAACATCTTATCAGATCATTCAGAAATTTGTTGTTTTGGGATAGGAATCGACTTATTCGAGAAACGATTGAGGGATACGCAGCTGCAATTGAGTGTAACGGTGGGGTAAAGGAGGTGTGGGGTTTTATTAATGGCACGATGTAAGCTATCTACCGCCCAGATAAGAGTCAGGAAATATATTATTCGGACTATAAGAAATGCCATGCGGTCAAATATCAGGTATTGAGTACACCGGATGGCTTAATTGCACACCTTGCTGGACCATATAGAGGAGGAGAAAGTGACTGAACTGTTTACGAAAGCCCTGGTCTTATGGGAAAACTCTGGGAACTCCAACTTGTGGATGATCCCGATTCGGACAAAAGATTTTATATCTACAGTGACCCAGCCTATAGTCTCTCATATGGGATTATCTGTGCATATCAGGCCCAACTTAACCAACCACTTTCCCCACTTTCACAGGAGGTTAATATGCATATGTCAAGCTTACGCATAAGTGTGGAACATGGATTTGCAAGGCTGATGATGTTATGGGGGTATAATGGGTTTAAGATGGGTCTTAAGATTGGATTATCGCCTGTAGCTGCTTACTTCATGGTATCAGTTTTGTTTTGTAACATTCATAGCTGCTTTCACGGGAACCAGACAAGTAAAAAGTTTCATTGTAGCCCCCCTTTTGTACATAGCTATCTAGCTGGTGCCTAGACGGGATAAAATCAGCTGCAACATATCCTTTGTTTCCCCATTTGTAGCCTTCATTGTCTCTTTTAATCTATCAATTCTATTGCTCATTGTCTCGGCAGCCTCCATTCCTGCACTACTACCCTTAGATAGCGCAAGTTTTCCCAGCGCATCTGACACCTTCTGACCGATTCCGGTCAAGGCATCGATAAGTTGAGAGTTGATTTGCTGGTCTTTCTTGCGGTAATCCTCATGGCAGGATTTTTTCCGCATATGTCGTATCTTTTGAATGGCTTCCTCAGTCTGCTCCTGAGAATCAGGCATGGCAGGGGTTCCACCCTGGTGGTCGCTTCTGAGGCCATTCTCACTACTGCCCTCTGCAGTTGGTAGGATAACTTCAGTGCTGTCACTTGCATGTTCTGAGAAGCCGGAGTGGTAGTATTGCTTGCGACTCAGGCTATGTGATACCAGCAAGTTATCCCGATGGATTGCTGCTTGTACAGCCTCCCTCTGTAAAACCGCTTTTGGTTTTTTTGCATCCTCTTGCTCACGCAGAAGCTCATTCTCCCGCTCGATCCAAAGGTCCATCAGCAAAAAGGTGGCCTGCGTCAGATCCAGTAGTGTTGCGTCCTGACTCTCCCAGCCTGGACCCTGCGTCCTGTGTGTCCTGTGCGTCCTGTACCAATACGCCACATCTTGTTGCGTCAGGTGCGTCCGGAGACCCTTGCCTGCACTGGGTTCCGTCTGGACACATCCAACCAAGCAACCCTACCTCCTAACTTAAACCTCAACACCATCGCACATCAGGATTTACCACTACCCCTGATTCTCCTTTCAGCCTTCTTTTTCTTCTTGCCCAGATGTGAGCACGGAGTATTTCTTGGCAAAGAAAATATGGTTAGTTCTGGCGCCTGGTGAGAAACCCATCCTACCCTTAATCTTAAATATGCGCTAAAGACCCCAAGTCACACTGGTACTCAGAGTTCTATTTTCAGAATATCCTTTTTGAATGAGCGAAAATGCCAGCTCACTCCAGTCTGAAAGCGAGTGATAGCCATAACACTGCCTGGTGGTTTCTCGGCACTTAGCCTCAAACTGGACGCGACGCGACATACTCTTTTCATCACCACACTTAACATCCAAACTCCGGGGCCACAGCTGCAATACTCCACCACAGCCAGACAATCAATCCTCAATCCGACACCTGGAGGTTCCTGGGCTCGATGCCAGCTATCCAGCGGTATAAGATTCATCCCCAGAGGGATATTATTCATGAAGTTAAAGGGCTGAATGGGGTGGGTAGCTGGCGATCCCAGAACTCGATTGCAGATTCCTCCACAACCACTGCTCCGATCCGGAATCTGATTGCGGAAGACTGTTAGGCTCGACGCCAGCTACGCAGCGATATAAAGGACATCTCTGTGGCATCAAAACTCAGAAAGTCGCTGACCCTTGTGAGTGTTGTCTTTATAGATACCCTGGCGATCCCAGAACTCGATGGCAGATTACTCCACAACCACTGCTCCGATCCTGAATCTGATTGCGGGAGATTGTTGGGCTCGACGCCAGCTACGCAGCGGTATAAAGGACGTCTCTGTGGCATCAGAACTCAGAAGGTCGCTGACCCTTGTGAGTGTTGTCTTTATAGATACTCTGGCGATCCCAGAACTCGATGGCAGATTACTCCACAACCACTGCTCCGATCCTGAATCTGATTGCGGGGGATTGTTGGGCTCGACGCCAGCTACGCAACGGTATAAGGTATAAGGTACGTCCCCGTCGCATCGAAACCCAGGAAATTGCTGTCTTCTGTGGAGAGGATCCTTATAGTAGCCCTGGCAATCCTTTACTCGATGGTGGATTACTCCACAACCGCGGGACGGATGTTGATTCTGTTTGCGAGGGATTGTTGGGCTCGATGCCAGCTTCCCAACGGTATAAGGTACGTCCCTGTCACATCAAAACCCATGAATTCGCTGTCTTCTGTGCAGGGTGTATCAGGTATCAAGCTGGAGATATTTTACTCGATGGCAGATTACTCCACAACCGCTGGCCGGACTTTGCTGCTCTTTGCGGGAGGTTGTTGGACTCGACGCCAGCTACGCGGCGGTATAAGGTACGTCTCCGTCGCATCAATACTCAGGAAATCGCTGACTCTTGTGGGGGTTGTCTTTATAGGTACTCTGGCGATCCCAGAACTCGATGGCTGATTCCTCCACAACCACTGCTCCAATCCTGAATCCGATTGCGGGAGATCGTTGGGCTCGACGCCAGCTGCGCAGCGGTATAAAGGACGTCTCTGTCGCATCAGAGCTCAGGAAATCGCTGACCCTTGTGAGAGTTGTCTTTATAGATACCCTGGCGCTCCCAGAGCTTGATGTCAGATCCCTCCACGACCACTGGGCCGATTCTGGATCTGATTGCGGGAGATTGTTGGGCTCAATGCCAGCTTCCTAATGGTGTATGGTCCATCCCTCTGCGACCTTTATTCATGAAGTTACAGTACTGAATGGTGTGCTGGCGATCTCAGAACTCGATGACAGATTCCTCCACAACCACTACTCCGATCCTGGATCCGATTGCGGGAGATTGTTGGGCTCGATGCCAGCTACGCAGAGGTATAAAGGACGTCTCTGTCGCATCAGAACTCAGGAAATCGCTGACCTTTGTGAGAGTTGTCTTTATAGATACCCTAGCCCTCCCAGAGCTCGATGTCAGATCCCTCCACGACCACTGGGCCAATTCTGGATCTGATTGCGGGAGATTGTTGGGCTCGACGCCAGCTTCCTAATGGTGTACAGTCCATCCCTCCGCGACCTTTATTCATGAAGTTACAGTACTGAATGGTGTGCTGGCGATCCCAGAACTCGATGGCTGATTCCTCCATAACCGCTAGGCCGATTCTGGATCTGATTGCGGAGGGCTGTTGGGCTCGACGCCAGCTACGCGGCGGTATAAGGTACGTCTCTGTCGCATCAAAACACATGAATCCGCCAACCCTTCTGAGAGTGGTCTTTCTACAGGTCCCTGAACTCGATGGCAGATTCCTCAACAACCACTGGGCCGATTCTGGATCTGATTGCAGGGAATTGTTGGGCTCGATGTCAGCTACATGATGGTATAGGTTCCTTCCTTTGCCCCCCGGGAATTTTATTCATGAACTTGAAGTTACAGTGCTAAATGGTACTAAGGGGGGGAATCGGGTGAGGGGGGGGGGTTGGCAAGGGGTCAGAAGGGTTCTTATGCCTGAGTTTTCAAGTTTTTCTATGAATTGGCCTGTATATTAGAACAATAGAAGACTACTAGTAGTAAATTTAACGGTTTGACGGTATGAAACTTGAATCTATTGTGACCCAGGTCAGAAAAAAGTAAAGGGGGGACCCTTCGCTTATCTCTGGAAGATGTGGTCTGGCGTCAGGTAGCGTCCTGAGTATTAGGTGCTGCGTCTGGTGCGTCCTGAGGATTAGGTGCTGCATCAAGTTGAGTCAGATGCGTCGTGTGGTAGGGTGGTTGCGTCCTGGTTCGCGATTTGCGTTCCAGCGTCAGGTGCGTCAGATGTACAGAATGCACAGAACGCAAGGTATTATTTTTGCTGATGTCAAGGTTTTGGTCCAGTTCTGTATCTGTTTGCACCATCCCAGACTCCTTCTTCTGCACTGCAACTACAGCTCAGCGCTCATTTACAAGTTGACGAATTGTTGTATCAGGATTTTTCAGGTCCTTATCAATTTCTACCCTCAGGAGGGCCCGGATTTTACCCCCAAAGGGTGACTTAGTGCCCTTCTTGTAGCTGAATTCCATGCGGCGTGAGACATATAGCTTCACAAGAACTTCACGATTTTGCTCGGTAAGGTGAACATGGTTTCCCCCACAGCTTGTACCTGGACCAGCACACATTCCCGAAAGTGTGTTTTCATCGCAAGGTCCTACTCATATTAATTAATATCCTATCTTACAATTCACATTCATTTCTTGTAATACATACCATTTCCCCCTGGGGAAACCAGCATTTCTGTGTCCGGTGCAGGATGGCCTTGACTGGCTCCAAGTTGAGAAGTGGCTTGTACCGATCCTGACATCCTGGTTGACTCTTGTAGGTGGTACAGGTGGTGGAATTTCAGGCTACGGTGTTAGGAAATAGCTGATTAAGAGTTTAGGTTGTGATAGATGAAAGCAGTGCAAGCAGCGTGAGTAATTGAAATCTTGCCTTAGCCGCAGTCTGTCATAAGAAAAATCTTTCTTAGGTACAACAATTACTTAAGTTGTGCTGAGATACACGCAGGAGTTGCTAGTGTTATTTTTATTTTAAACCCACAGTTATCTGGAATAAGTTAACTCAGATACCAATCCCAGATAATAGAATTTTTGTTATCAACATATCAACATGTGGCGCGTTGTCACGGCGACACCAGAAACTGGCAGTCTTGGCGCTCTTATTCTCTTTGCAAAATCTCCCTAATAGTAGTTGCATTTCAGAGTCTACCCGCATGAGAATTTATGCACGTGATGAGCAGTCAGAAATCCAACATGTCTAACCTACAATACTTATGCCGTGCACGAGTACTCGAGTACAAGTATCTAGCAAGTAGAAGTCGAACACAAGTGCTAACACTCGTCAAAGACATGTTAACGTGGGGAATTTACCCCCCCATGCTCAAGGAGTCAATTGGAGTTATACTGCCTAAACCAAATAAGCCTGATTATACGGATTGCGCCAGCTTCAGAGTCATAGTCCTGATGCAGACGTTCTCGAAGATAGTGGAAAGAGTGGTAAACAATCGCCTCCTAACCAGAGCATACTCGGAGGGGCTGTCCTGCATACAACAAACGGGGAGCCTCCCGCACAGGTCAACGGTCGATGCGGCCGTATCCCTTCAACATTGGATTAAAGAAGCCCAGTTTGCAAAAAAGAAAGTCTCATCACTTTTCTAGGATGTGAAAGGAGGATTCGATAACATAGACCACCGAAAACTGATAGAAAGGATTTCCGCGAACGATAAGGTACCGGAATACCTGACAGACTGGATTCAGAATTTCATTACAACCAGGAATATAACACTGGCCTACCCAGGCGGCCCAAGAAGGACGCATACGGTAAACAGGGGAATCCCACAAGGCCCCCCCTTATCACCACTCCTTTTCGTCATATACGTCAAACTGCTTCACTTAGCGGGAGAACCAACAGAGCTCTTTACGACATCGTATGTTAATGATTTTCAGTTTACGGTCGCAAGCAACTCATGGGAAAGGAATGCACAGTTATTAGAGGAGAAGGCACAGGAAATGATGGTGATGGCGCAGTCTCTCGGTCTCTCCTTTAGCATGTCCAAGACAGACTTAATGCCCTGGAGGAAGAGGCGGGAGAAGGGCGCCAAATCTGAAGCCATTGTAACAGTCCAAGCACATGTCGTCAAACCAGCAGGATCCATAATAAAGTGGCTCGAGTACTGGTTGGCGGACAATGGAAAGACAGCAACACATTTCACCAAGAGGCTATCCCTGGCGCAGGGAGCCTTCTGGAGATTTCAAAGACTTTCACTTTCTGGCAAGGGCCAGTCACCGTACGAGGCCTGAAGACTGACAAAGGGTATACTACTTCCGACATTGCTATACAGCGCGGGGTTTCTCGTGCCCGCAAAGACGATGTTAAACAAAATGCAAAAGTGCTAGAACCACATAATGAGGTGGATCACGAACGCTTTTTATGCAACAAACATTTCGGTACTGTCGTCCGAGGCCTGTTTGGCCCCCATGGCGCTATACACCGAACAGATAAGGTTAATGGCTGCAGTAAGGATAGTAACAGCCATCCCCGAAATTAACGTCGCTACGGCTATGCTTTCACAAAGCTTCCCAATCAAAGGGAACTTCAGAATAGCTACGAACAGTAGAGCGGCCTTCGACAGGAATAAGGGAGGCATGAGACTAAAGGTGTGGAGCTCTAAATGCAACATGACAGCGCAGGTCACACTGCCCATAGACGAAATAGCGGCAAGGGCCACGGAAATCTTCCCAACCGGCCCAATACCCAGCCGACCGACAAGACGGCTGCGGATAACACCTGAGCGTGCCGAAGGGCATTTCAAGGCTAAGGAGACTGTACGGAAGAACATACACAAAAAATGGCAAGACGAACCGTATCCGCCATACTACGAATACAGGCCGCCGTATAGGGAATTCTGGAATTTCATGACGTTCCCCAAATTGGCAGTTGGAAGAATACACCAAATGAGAGCTAATAAAAGTTACTTAAGAGCTCAGACTGACTGGTTCAATCAGGATCAGGATCCGAAATGCCAGCGATGTGAAGACGAGTCGGAAACAATGTTACACGTCGTCAAATGCCCCGCCTTAGAGGGCGCCCCAACAAATATAAACCCCAAGGCACGGGACATAGTCCCAGGGTCACCGTTATGGAAGAGCAATAAGTAGAGGATGGAGCTGATGAGGCGGTTTTCTTCTTATATAATAGAAAATATGATTAATTTTCCCACTAGGATGGAGGTTTTTCCTTTTACGTGGAATGCTGGACTGGCATCATGAATTATGATTGTTTTCAATTAAATTGTTTTGAATGGTTTTGATATTGATATCGTTTATTTGTTTGTTAGGGGAGGTTTTCTTTTGTATTAAGGGTTTTTAGGCCATAACTTAGGTTGCTTGCCATGGATTTTCCCGTAGTTAGTTACAAATAAACCGCGGATTTAACAAAAAAAACAAAAAAGCAGTCGAACACAAGGGGGATCCTGGGAGCTGAATTTTGTATGGGGTCACAGATGCGCACAGACAATTCGCCATACAAAATGTTGACCCCTGTGTTCTGGTTCTTCATGCCGGGGACTTGTACGGTACCTCCGTAGATCGGGACAAGCTGATTGTTTTAAATGGGAGTACTAGTGAAACATCCCATGCCAAGGTTACCAGTGACCCCATCTTATCTCTGGAAGCTGACCCCTGATGGAACATGTTTATCCCTTAGGGGGTGTTTGGCACGCCAATTCTGATTTGAAATCGTGATTTGAGATCAGATCTTGGCGGATTTCACTCCAATTATTACTACCAAATCTACAAAAACAGAGCATTACTGTAGTAATAATTGGAGTTAAATCCGCCAAGACCTGATCTCAAATCACGATTTCAAATCAGAATTGGCGTGCCAAACACCCCCTAAGACCTCTAGCGCCGATTTCTTGGGCAGTGACGGACTAAGGGATAGACCACTATTTTACAACAGCTTCACCACATGCCATGTTTAATATCACCAGACCGTCTTAATGAACCGGCTTCTGCAAGAGACTTGATTACTTTCTGTCCGCATTCATATGAGCTACTAGTCACCCATAATTGGGTCGGCAGAACGCATAGGATCGCTCGCGAGTCCATCTACTTTACCTTGAGTTTTTGAACATTCGTTAGGGTCCAGTTGTATGCTGAGCTTGGGTAAAGCGGACGTTATCAGCTTATTTAAAGGAGAGCTTACAAAGTGGGGGACATGAAAAAATAAGAAGGCGCCTCTCTGCGAGTAAAGGGTTAACTTTACCAGTAAAATAGGTTTTCGAGGGCGGGCTCCGAGCGCTGGCAGCAACAACCAGACGAGGCCTGGCAAATTCTTGTTTCCCGACCGCACTTGCGGGGTGATTAAATGTGCGGAAGCAGCAACCGCACAAAAAATGACAGACCCCAGACATGGATCGACGGCAAAGGAACGAAACGGCGCCATCAGCAGCGGGGAAGCACATTCTACTCAACGACAACCCTCTCACTAACTAATCGCAAAGACACGGGTATATATCAACCACAAAGACATCCTATCCCCCCATGAGCCACCAGACACGCCCATGATATTCCATATAAGTCTCCCCTTCCCCTTGCTCACACTCCGAGCTAACTGAGAAAAACAGCCCCCCACAGCCCATAGCCCCCGGGCTTTCCAACTCTTTCATGCTAGCTTTACAGCTCTCCCGCTTTTCTCTCCGCTCTCCCCGCCGGCTGCATAGTTCCAAAAATCTCGCGCATTCCTGTATTCGAAATGCTTTCCCGAAAGTCCAAACACACGCCCGAAGCCAAGCCCATTCCCGAAGCCACAAACAAGCGCGTTTCCGGACGCTCTCCGAACAACAAAGGAAGTATCATGAGAGCATCCCGAGCAGCATGTCACGGTTTCCAACATCTAAAGATACTAAAAAAATAATGATATAGCGATTCCTGGTAGTAAAGGTGCAATACACTCTGTAGAAAAGGTCGGTTTTTATTCCTGTGGTTGCACTGCTGTTGCCGGCCCCGCCGTCGGTCGCTAGTTCTGGGCATTTGTTCCTACCTCGTGTGACCCTGCTCCGCTGTTTGTGAAGTGTTCGGATGCGCTTTCTTTCTGCTCTCAAATGCTTCCCTCAGCCCTCTACGTCTTTTCGAACCAGATGCTAGTTATGACTAGCAGGTATGCCGTCACCAATCGTCACTCGGCTAACCTTAGTGTTACATTGCAAATGGCCACAGCACACCATATGACTAAATAAGATACAGTATAGTAACTTAGAAAACCTGCTGGGAGCTATTGGCTGGACCATCATAAAAAAAAACACCTTTGAGTACAAAGGTGTGAGGGGGGATGCGCGCTGCTCACAACTCACAGAAGTGGAAAAGAAAGCCCAATTTAAGCTTTTAAATACGTCATTAGCCCCCGGGAATGTGGATAAGACCTTCGCGGACCTAGCCTAGCTCCGCAAGGGTGCCCTGCTGGGCCAAATCCTCCTCATATGCTATCATACTAGAACCTCATATTCACGCCTTTTACCTAGCCATCATTAAACCTCTGTATGATAGGCCTGCAATCTAAAATCCAGTTCTTGTGAGGAAACTCGATTTATCAGCATTTTCTGTAAAACGAACACATGCGGTGAAGGACACTATTATCCGGGGACTGGTTTTATGGCTCGTGGCACCGTTTTCCGGCATCTTGTCTTACGGCTGTAATCCACGGTGCTGTATGAATTAGCTGGAATACTGTCATGGACCGGATTATCGGAGCACTGCTGTCCCAGGTTAATTTAAAGATTTTCTATCCCGCCTAGGAGACCATCTAGGTTCGTGATGCCCGACCTGAGCATAGGCAGAAATCTATGGGAAGGAGAGAAAAAATAATTTGTAAAAGGTAAAAGGAGATTCGGGGTGGATGGAATATCCTAATATTATGCACCTAACTTAACATTAAGTAGCACCGCGGTTTTGACTAAAAGATGCAGAGATTACGACACCAGTTGTTGAGCCCTGTTCAGAAAACCAGCCCCGGTGATGCGCTCGGGAGACCAACTTGAGTGCGGGCTTAAGTGTAGGATGGGTACTGCTCTCGGAAATCGCACATCAAACAGGTCCGAAACCATGCAGAAGGGTTCGGCTGCACAGAAAGTCTCTGGAGTTTATACCGTGCTTGTAAAATTGGGGTTAATCAAGAGATTTCTTACTGGATTAATTACTTCTAATGAATAAGACTAAATAGTGAAGAGAGCCTTCCAACCTGACTTTTAGGCTCACGGATAGAGTAGAGGAAATACCAGATAGACGGGCGCTTTGTTAAGCCATGGCTATAATGGAGACCAATCCCCATCATACCTTAGTTAACAACTAGCTTTTATACCTCTTTGTAGAAGCGTCAGATATAGTTGCACAGCATATTTTTCCCACTGCGCCTAAACAAGCGCCGCGTCTACGCTTCAGAGAGGAGAGGGGGAAACCGCATGTTGTAGAAAAAAATAAATGACCAACCAAAAGAAAAAAAGGGAATTAGATAGGATGACGGAAATTTCAAACAGCATCAATTTATCTCAATACAGTGGAAATAGCCCTCTGCTGACGCTAAACTCTAGATTTCAAACAGGAGCTCACAAATCCTAACTTGACTCCATAAAAAAAACCTGGATAGAAGGTGGGACAAGAGGTGATGGATATCTGCATTCCCATTGTGGATGATTTCCTCCCACCGGGAAAAGGACTTAGCTATGCTTCAGTGGCAGGCTTACTCGGGAAGGAAAGGTAAGGCAGCAATTCTCACAAGGCAGTATTTTGAGCTGCAGGGTAAAGCTGGGTGGAGTGAGAGGGGAGAGCACGGCAGCCACAAACGCATTCATGGAGCTGACACGTCCCCGGCGGGGGCGGCATGTGGGTTATCGGTATGGTGTTCGGAGGTAGTATGGAGGACGACGCTCTCAGCGGCCTAGGCGTGACTGTGGGTGGGAGATGTTGGAGGCTTCAGGAGAGCTACCACTCCCGGGTGGTGAAGCGGACCAGCCGCCCAGAATGGTGTTTAGCCGTCGTTAGTTGGCGTATCGGGGTTGACGTCGGGCCGCGCGAGCAGTATTTTCACTACTCCCTCGTACCCGTTATAAGCAGCACAACAGAGTGGCGTTTGATCGTCATTATCTGGTTTGTGGGGGTTGACGTCGTCCCGTCCCAGCAGTATCTTCACCACTCCCTCGTGCCCATTCTCAGAAGCACAATAGAGCGGCGTCTGGCCCCACTTATCAGATTTGTTGGGGTCGATGTCATCCCATCCAAGCAGCATTTCGACCACTCCCTCATACCCAAAGCGAGCAGCCTGCCAGAGTGGTGTTTGGCCGTCCTCATCTGGTTCGTTGGGGTTGGCGCCCTGTGCAAGTAGTATATTCACCACTTCCTTGTGCCCATGGAGGGCAGCCCACCAGAGTGGGGTTCGGCCCAGTTCATCCAGCTCGTTGGGGTCGACGTCGTCCCGTCTGAGTAGAATCTCTACAACCCCCTCATGCCCGTTGAGGGCAGCCCACCCAAGTGGGGTTCGGCCGTCCTCAGCCGGCTTGTCGGGATAGACGTCGTCTCGTCTGAGTAATATTTCCACGACCCCCACGTGCCCATTCTCAGCAGCACGACCGAGCGGTGTTTGACCCCAATAATTTGACCTGTTGGGGTTGACGTCGTCTCGTCCGAGTAGCATTTTCACAATTCCCTCATGCCCATTGCGGGCAGCCTGTAACAGTGGTGTTCGGCTGTCTTCACCTGGCTTGTCGGGGTCGATGTCAACCCGGCCGAGCAATATTCTAACAACTGCCTCGTGCCCATTCCCAGCAGCCCAAGCGAGAGGTGTATCACCCATGCTGTCTTTTTGGTTGTTTTTGGTTGATGCCGCGACCTTTTGCCTCTACCAAACGCGCTACAACCTCGTTAATCAAAAAGATAGATCCCGGTGCAGACTTGGATGCTTGCCGGAGTGGGTGTGATAAACGCTTGGTTTCTGTGCTTTCAAGGGGTTTTTGGTGAATATGCGGTTATTGCAGTTATCAAATGACTTTTGCACAATCTGAAAGATCCCGTTTTGCGTGGATTCCCTAATCCAGAAATGAAGACCCGAGAAACTGTGTGTGTTGGAGGTCGAGAGGGGGGATGCGTTGGAAATTGAGAAAGGGAGTGGCAGTGGAGCATTCAGAGCGGAGGTACCGTAGGATTCCATCAATAAGCCGCACCTTGGGATAGGCCGCAACCACCCAAAACCTAGCTCACGTGACTGTGAGCCTCATAGATAATCCGCTGCTCCATAGCTCGACTTTTGAATAAGCCGCCCCGCTTATTTACGGAATTATAATACGGTAGCCGTGATGGGTAAAGTGGGTTAACTGCACTGTGGATGCCTCCTTGTTTACAGCAACAAGTCCTTAGGAATTTATGATGATTCAGGGTCCAGTATTTGTCACTAAGCTAACTATTATACCATTAGCAGTGATCCCTGGCGTTACTCTAAGCTTAGTGGATCAGGAGCGCAAACAAAACTGCTATGGTTATTACCTATGTTCAAAAGAAACCCTGACTCTGCTTGAGTTTGTCCACGGAAGCTGCCACAATCGACCACCATTGCCCCAAAGTAGGTGGCTTAGTTATCACCTCTATCTCCTTGGCTATTTTAAAATACCGTCAATAACTACGATATCACTCGGAGTTTGGTGCTCCAATGCCAATTCTACATAGCACACAATATAACTCAATAAGATACAGTACGCTGGCTCGCCGAAAACCTGCTTGGAGTTATTAGCTGGGTCGTTGTAGGATAAGGAAACATCTCCGAGCACCAGAAAGGAGTGAAAGCATTTGAATATACCACAATTAAACCCGGTATTCCGGATAAGAGCCTCCTCGCTGATTTAACCTAGCTCCGCAGTGGTGTCACCCTGCACAAAAGCCTCCCCATATGCTGTCGCAGCCTCATATTTAAGTCTTCCGTCCGGCCCATTATCCATTCCCCGTAAGTCTGCCATCTAAAATCCAGTTCTTGTGGGGAAACTTGATTTATTAGCATTTTTCGCGAGGCAGACTCCGGCGGTAAAGAAACTATTGCGCACCATCAGATTTTACGGTTAGTGGGACCGTTTCCCAGCACGGTGCCTTACGGTTGTAGTTCACAGTACTGGATTAGTCAAAATACGGCCATGAACGGGGGGTTATCCAAACACTACAGCCCTGGGGCGAAGCAAGGTTTCCCTACCTAGCCCAGGAGATCATATGGGTTTGTGATTCCGGGCCCGAGCCTAGAGAGGAAGCTATGGGAAAGGAGAAAAACTGTAGTAGGAGAAGGATATCCGGGGGGCGGAATATCTCAATATGCTCCTACCGGTAACTTGAGATTGGGCAGCACCATAGCTCGCCCAATTGCTCTTACTAAATTGATCTAAGACACCGGATATGCTCAAAAAAACTCGTTATGCGCTCAGTTACGACATGCGGCTAGGGATACCTAGCGTTTGAGCCACACACTTGTGACGAAGTGAAGCACAGATTACGAGAACAGGTGCCGAGCCCTATTCAGCAACCTTCGTAGCGAATTCAGGAGATCAGGGTGAGTGTGGGCGGATTGGAGAAAGCATACCGGCGTAGGTTAAGTACTACTCTTCGAAATCGTCCGCCTTGCAGGTTATCAGCCTTTAGGAACAGTGGGCGAAGGGCCCCGTAGCATAGCGAGTGTCATGATTCCGTAGAATGGGAGTCAATTTCTCAGCCAAAAGACCCCCGAATGTGTTAATCTTCCTTGATGGACAAGACGAAAAATGATGTATTGCCTTCGTTAAACATGTCTACACAAGTACGGTAGTGGAAACCAATCGCCGCCAATCCTTAGTTAACAACTAGCCTCTATATTACTTTTCGCTAATGCCACTTTAGAAATCCTTGCACTTTATATATATTTTCTCTATATCTAAACAACCCTCACATTTACACTCCGGAGGGGAGGAATTCCAGAAAAAAGGATATGAGCAATAAATGCGAAAAAAAGGATTCATGCCGGGAAAACCATAAATGTAGATATGACGGAAATTCCAAGCCACGCTGGCATATTCCCGAGCCAATACAGTAGAAACCCCCGCTAATGCTAGATCCAAGATTTGAAACAGAAGCTCACAGATGCTGACTTGGCTCCATAAGAAAAATGAGGATAGGGGGTTGGACGGGTACTAGGGGTAGGGGTGAAGTATTGGGACAAGCCGGGGTAGTAGAGGCCTGTGCATATATCCCGAAAGTAACCCCAAGGGGTAAAATAAGATTCCTAATTTGAGCAAATGAATGATGTATTTTTTAGTTAGGTCATTCCCAATTGTTCCGAATGTTGCTCTACTTGACTGTGCTCATCCCGTGCTTTTGCTTTGCTGTAGGTGCATATGTGTCCTAGGCGACAAGTATCCAGAAATCCAGGTGGTGAATTTGTGATGCGCACAGATATTTTGGCATAAATTTTGCGAATCCCTGTTTCCGGATACTGCTTGCCGGGGACAAGCATGTAGTACCGGTGCATATCAGAACGGAATATGCAATAAATGTCAGGATACTTGGAGCCCGTAGGAAGCCAACACCGGCAATGAGAACCAATAAGCAAAGACCAAATGGCTTTAGGCCGGTTAGCATAGGATATTCGGGAAAGAGATGGCTATTGAAGGTATCTCGGATACTTTCAAGTTTCGGATATTAGTATTCAATGTATATATAAAGGTGAAAAGGATGAAGAATAGAAAATCAGGAAATGGGACAGGTTCTCACTATAGTCATTCTTTAGTCTCAGCTTCCTCCAACCCGCTGGTATAATCCTTTCCACCTATCCGGAATTTTCTTTTTTTTTTGCTTCGCATTTCACTATTCCATTGCCAGTCAGTATGGAGGCGGAACTCAATACAATACTCACTCGGTCCTTAGAGGGGATGAGCCTTCAACCCACTCCTAATACATCAGCAAAAATAATACCCTGCGTCCTATGCGTCCTGTGCATCTGACGCACCTGACGCCCGAACGCTAATCGCGAATCAGGACGCGACGTCGATCCGACGTTGCGTTCTGATTTTGCGTTACTTAGCGCCGTCCGTCCTGACGCCATCCCGACACGGACCCCTACGTCCTGTGCGTCCTGACTGCGTCTGGTGCACCGCCTTTGCGTTCTGACGTCGCCTGATCTAGGCTTCTCCCGCCCTGACGCCTTCAGATCCAGGACTCTCCCGCCCTGACGCCTTCAGATCCAGGACTCTCCCGCCCTGACGCCTTCAGATCCAGGACTCTCCTGCCCTGACGCCGGTTCCTTCTCACCAAACGTCAGGGCTTCTTTCATCT
>Ga0307509_10002349_pt1 | contig 30794 bp, 35 predicted proteins | sample 10_EM_MG_FD_202245 | JGI IMG/M metagenome (GOLD analysis project Ga0307509, IMG submission 202245) | Populus trichocarpa ectomycorrhiza microbial communities from riparian zone in the Pacific Northwest, United States - 10_EM | ecosystem: Host-associated > Plants > Roots > Unclassified | place...
TGAAAAATACCCAGAGAATTACTACGATTTTCATACTCGAAGTAATACCAATACTCCGCGAAATCCTCACTATGACGTGTACTCCGGCCGTTCTGCAACGCCTCGGTCGGGAATGGATGGGTATATTGCATATCCTTCAGAAAATAGTTCTCAAGCACTTCCTAATGAACAAGCAGTTATGGAGAACAGGAAGCAGGCTATGGTCGTATGATGAATTCACGCTCACCGATCCATAACGGCAGGATGTCACCTCGCACTTATGGACCCCACCAGAATTACGGCTATCCCCAGAGTCCCGCAGGCCCAGCACGCCCGGGCCATGACAGACGCCAAAATTATGATCCACATGCGTATGGTCATCGTCCCAATATTGCTGAAGGGAGCGGACATCCAGCGCATTACAACGCGCCTAGTCCTGAAGGCTATCAGTCAAAACCGGCCTCTAATTCCTCCGGGCCAGGGTCTGATATTTCGCATGGGTCGGCGGGCGGCCACTCTGCCCAGCCTAGACCAACAGATAACGATACTGCTCAACCTCGACCAACGGATAATGATGCTGCTCAGCCTCGGCCAACGGATAACGATGGCTTTGCGGGTGGTCAGGGTTCTGGGCAGCCCGAATTATTTGAAACACCTGCACAACTCTATGAACCTTTGTCGCCTGGGGAAAATTGGAATGCACCAAAGTCTAATGCACCACCAACGCCCCCAGCTGAGGCTGATCAGAAATCTCTCCCCTCGCCGCCGCCGCCGGCGCAGCAACCAGAGCCGAACGCCGCAGCTGAGAAGAGGAAAAGTTGGTTCAAGCGGAAAATGGGCAAAGGTTAGACTTGGTTCCTACCTCCTTCCTTTCTTCTTTCCTGGGTAGAAAGGTTCGGGCTTGGTTTAGTTCCCTGGATCGGGGTCAAGAACGTGCTTGTTGTTTGAGTGTGAATGTGCGAGTATAGCTATATTCTATTCGTGCGCTTTCCCCCTGCACCGTATTCACCTTCATTTCGATTTAATTTGTTTCTGTTTACTTTTCGAGTCTGAGGCGAGGGGATCTAATGGCAGAGTGCTCACTTTTATGGTGATCTCGATGCCAATATCTTGACTATTCATCATCTACCGTATTGGAGTGTTTCATACGGTGCAGTGCCACGAATTACGGATGACCGAGGGTTGTTCCAAGGAGTCTCTTTCTTGTTTATTTCCTTCTTTTGCTTTCCCTCTTCTCTCCGGAGGGGTAGGTGTGGGTTTAACGCGGGCGGGGCGGGGAATTGGTAATGGGGGGTGGACCTAGGAGTTATGTTTTTGTTGGTTTCGTGTTGTAAACTGCTCAGGGAGGTGTTCTTGTTTTTTCTTTTTTTCTTCACCTTTTGTATCTCTCACTCCCTTGCCCTTTTATCTACGGGTACCTCTCTTCCTGGATATGACCTCTTTTTTTCCCCCTCCTATCCCTGATTCCATCTTTCTCTTTGGGTTGAAAAGTGTTTGTGCAGTAGTAGACTACGGCACTGTGCGTGCCGCAAGCTTGAGATTAATATCACTTGTCTGGACTGAGTATTTTTTGCATGTTATAGCGTTGGTAGAGTGTTTTGGGGGTATTGTATGCAAGTTGTGCGCCGGAGTGGGCTGGTGTACCATAGTTATTCATTGGACTTTGGCAGCTTGACTGCCATGCTATGGAATGGGTTGTCTGATTTTAAGGAATGGTTTAAACTACTGGTGCTGTACTATTATACTACCAGTAGTCTCTGTCTTTGCATTCTGCAGTGCGACCAAATCAGTACGAGTGCTGTGCTAGCAGGTGCGGCAGAGGCCGAATGCTGTTTCTCCGTTGTTATCCAGGGCTAGGGTTAATCGGTAATCTACCGAGTATTCAGCAACCGTCTTCGCATCTCACCTACGTTACCTCCACCACCTTTATCCATCCATCAAACAGCCCATCGACAACCGTTCCATAAACTAGCCCAACTAGACTCGCGTTTCTTGAATAAGCAAAACAGAGATGGTAACTTAAATCCCCACCCCCTTCGCCTTCTTCACCAAACAAAAGTTCAAACTAACCCCACCAACCGCCACAACCTATAGTCCCTCCGTTTCATCCCCCCCGCAACCTCAACTCCCACAACCCTCCCTGCCCCCGCGGCGTCTGCCCTCTCGGCCACTTCCATCCCTGACACCCTCCTCGCTGGCGGCCCCACCTCCCTCGCCTCGACCCTGAACTCCAGACATCCGCTCGAGGCACGCCTAGCACAGTGGGACGAGACGCAGGAGAAGCTCAAGATGGAGAATCTCCGCCGCATGTTTGGCGTGCAGGAGGTTGTCCGCCGCGGGATGGAGATGAAGATTGCCGGGTCGGATTGGAGGCCGGCGCAGTTGGGGGGCCCGTCAAACTTTCACTTGGATATTTTGCGGGGCGTGGATGAAAGGATTGAGTGGGAGGATGTGTTTAAAGGTTTGTATTACCCAAGATTCAAGTAGGGTGACAAGAGAGCTAATTACTGTAGGGAATGATAATACTTTCGAAATGCCGGATTTCCATGTCGAGATGGAGAGGAAGCTTAAGATGAATTGGTAGATCCTGGGAGGAGGCTTACTGCGGTTTCACATCATGAGATGGAATGAGAGAGGTGGGGCTAGATGAGATACCGTTTTCTATGGATAAAAAAAGGGGTCCCTTTCAAAGTTAATCCTAACTGGAACATCACTTGATGGAGATGTAATGCTGGTTGTGGCTGTGATATAGTGCGATTATTACTCGGTTGGTACAACATGATATGTCGCACTACTCGCGGCCAACCACTAACGCAGGGCTTCCTGAAGCTACCAAAACCAGTAGACCCCTGTAGGGGATCCGATTCATTTATCCAACCCGTATAACCACCTGCGAAGTGGCAGAGCTTGACCATTACATACGCCTCCCACCACCTCTCTCCCCCTTACAAACACCACTGCCACTGCTCCAGCACCTACCGGCAAGTCCCACACTTCACAGCCCACAATACAAGCCAGAACTACTCTCCCCAAAGTCTGCATTGGGCCATGATATAAATCGTCTTTTATTGTACACCGTGCCATGGCACGGCCAGAGAGGCATCACTACTACTCGTAAAGAAACCTTCCAGGTTCCCTGGGAGGGGGGGGGGGAGGTATAAGTATAACGTTTTAGCACTCTCACATATTCAAGTATGAGCATAATAGCTATATAATAAAATATAAAGTGGAAAAGGATGTAAAGCCATCCGATCCGTAAACACTTTTCGCACGTGTTTTTATACCCGGTATGTATACGGTAGTTATCACTAGTAAGTACAGTAACATCGACTTTGGTAAACCAAACATGAGGGGACTTTTTCTAACCGGTACATATAAGTAACTTAACATACGTACTGGTCAAGCCCACTTACAAGTTGTATTGTGCTTAGAACCCGCTATTTTCCATCATACCTGCCCCTACGCACTTGAAAGCCTGGTACGGCACCGTATTAATACTATACTACCCGCCACCCAGGTTCGAGTGATTATCCATGACGACATGATTAATCCGGTGGATGTGGGCTTTTGGGAAGGGTAGGTGGGGTGATGTCACAGTAGGTGATCGCAGGTGGGGTGGCTAGGGTATATAGAAAAAGGGATTGCTGTCTGGGTGTTTGGAGGATGGGTTTGTGTGTGTGATTTGGTTGGGATTGTATGATATGGTTTGTATTAATTATAGGGCGGTTGTTTTTTTGTTGAGGGGTGGTTGTGAGGGAGGGAGGGAGGGAGGGAGGGTGTTGTGGTGGGTTGGTATCATAGTAGGGGTAAATATTTGTTGGTCTCGCGAGTAGATTGGTGGACTATTGGGAGAGACTGATGGTTATCTCTATTGGACGGGGTCTTTCCTTTGTGCTTCCTTTGTAGGGTGATGGTGGTGGTGAGGGGGCTATGGTTGGGATTGAATCACAGAGTGATAGCGCATGATCAGACTGACCCGGTGAATAAAAGATATCTCTATACCGGTATTTCTGTGCCCCATAAACCGCCGCCGCCGCCGGACACAAGTTACGGATCAGGAAGTGGTTAATTTCCGAACACAAATCAAAAGCAATAAAACGCCGTAAAATTACACTCCTTTTTTGTGCAATCTTTTCAACCTTAGCCAATCCGCCCACCCGCCCAGCTAGCCATTCCGCCGCCGCCAAATGATTTCAACCTCCTTTGAAGCCTAACAAAAAAAGGAACTCACTACCCCCACTGAGTAAAATTCACCTCCCCCCGGAGAAAAACATCCTAGTAGCCATATTCCCAGCGAACCTCTTCACCGCACCACCGCCAGAGCTATTCAGCGCAGACCCAGCGAAGGAACTGGCATTCCCAAACTTGTCCGCCCTGGAAAAGGCCACGCCATTTGTAACGCCCAGGATAACGGCAATGACGACGAGGGAGAGCCAGATGAACTCGAACCGGACGATGGCGATGATGGCCAAGAACACCCACAGCAGCGGAACAACGTATATGGTGAGCCAGAAGAAGCGCGAGTCCGTCGCGTTGATCTGACGGGTCTCGTCGGGGGACTCGAACACCCAAGTTTGCTCACCAGTCTCTGGGTTCGTCTCGTTCCACCACCGGAGGCCGACGAGGCGGCGGCCTGCGATGTTCTTGGAGTAGTAGAAGTCCGCAGCTAGGAGGAGTATTACGATTATGGAGATTAGGACGCTGTGCGAGGGAGGGAGTGGGCGTTAGCTGAGTTCCTGTGAAAGAACCAGGTGGGAGGGAAGGTACAATTTTGAAGAGAACCAGAGGCCGAAGAGATACGTAAATATTGAAGCTATCCAGGTAATTTATTATTATTAGCTGGGGGCGCACCGGAGGAGGAGGAGAAGGAGGAGGAGGGACGTCAAACCCAGACGAAACGCAAGAAAGAATCCGAGCGTTAGAGGATGAGCTGAAAGCCGCCAACTAAGGGCGCCTTGTTGCTGCGATCGTTAGAGTAGAGACTATCTGAAGGGGGTTTGGTGCGAAAGCTCACAGTGTCCATGGTTTGTTGAGATGTGGTTGGTGTACTGTAGCGGTGGGTGATCGGAAGGGGGGGTTGATGGTTGTTAGAGGGGTGATCGGTACTGGCATATCATACTTCTAGTTTGTGACGCGGCCTAGTTGGTCGATGCGACCTTTGAGCCTCCGATGGAGATGAGTCAGCTCTTTGGAAGGGATTGCAGCCTTGGATTAGGTAAGCGGTCAATGATTTTCAGTAGGGTTTGTCTTCCAGAGGCGAGAAGCCCCGGTGTTGGTGTCGCCGTCCAAATGATCGCGAGTCTCGTGTATGATAGAAGAAACAAATAGGTTCCGTTTTGGCAATGAAATAGCTCTGCACGACCTTGAGAATTGGAAAATCTGGAGCAAATGTTCAACGCGGCAGCGAATAAATGGAGTTGGATGAAAGCCTCGAATTTTGCTTGGAGGTGTGTCCTCAACAATTGAAAATACCTCTCGTGAACCTCGCACGTATTTTTAGGGAAGCAAAGGACAGCTTCTAGCTTTTGCCAACATCTCTGTGCACTCTTTTGTTAAAAGAGTTTGGGGGTCCTAAGCAGGTGATGAGAAATTTTTTAGCCAATTTCATTAGATCCGGGACTGTACAAGGGAAACGAATAATCATTGTGGGAGACGCATTTAGGGCGAATATGGGCTTGTGGGTGGGTGGAAAAATCACAGACGTGATTAAATTTTGGTAAATTACTCGCGCGATAGAGGTGCTCATCTCAGACGTTCACTGGCAAAAAATTTCCACAGACGATTCTATATTCGGTGAATGCTAGCTAAACCTCTTCAGAGGAGGGCGTAAAAGCTAACGGTTCCTGAGTCATTCCCTTCTGTTGAAATTTTCTGTTTTTTTTCCTTCGTCGGTTGTCGTTTTCTGCTCCGTTCCCGAGAAGATGTCTGTTCTGATACTGTTAGTACATTATCTATGAATGGGCTACGCGTGGGGAGTGTACCAACCATAGGCAACTAGGGAAAAGGGGAAATACAAGAGACGAGATTTTTATTTTTGGGGGGAAGTGGGGGTGGGGGCTGGTAGTTGGGTAGGTTGGATCTGTGTATTGTTAGTGACCCATTCAGAGCCGTCTGGGACAAACGGGAGACGGGAGAGCTTCAATACCTAGTAAAATTCTATTGGTCCGGTTTTCGAGTTTTCGACCACAACTAAAACTGTCCCTCCTGTTCGGCTCCAGCGGTGTTGTCGCCATTGCCAACTCCAGTTGCCGCCATATCCTCGTTCTGTGCCCCCGTAGCCGGAGTAGCAGACGTGGTCGCGAGATTCCCAGGCCCACTCGGAACCTCATCATGGTGCACCACAAACCTCCAGTCATGCGGCAAACTCGCAATTCCGCCACTCCGGAGAGCGCCAAGCAATGCCTCACACTGCTGGGCATCCCAGTATCTAATCACTGCGGTGTTAAACAATCCCTCCAGCCTCTTGATCCCTGCGAAATACCACGCCATTCCTCTAACACCCTCAGGTCCCATTACCACGCGCCAGGAGGTGCCATCTCCGGTACACGCCACCTTGGCGGAGAAGCATTTAGGGGGTTGGCCATCGCAGTCGAAGAAGCTAGTAATATGGCCATGGCTACCTGGGCAGATAATGGAGATCAACTGATGTAAGGTCAGGAGATTCCTAGCATCCTGGTACTCTTCCCTGGAAATTCCCGGAGGGAGATTATCGGAAGAGGGTGGGATGAGGGGAACGAAGGTGGGATAAGTGCTAGGAAAGACGATAACATTTTTAATCTCGTCAGACATCTTGATAACGGAGTTAGGTTCCCTTTCGAGTTTGTGTTTTTCTGAAAAAAGAGCGAGTGGAGAAAAAAAGCGTGATGAAGGGGAGGGACGCTGTGGAGAGAGAAAGGGTGGAAGAAAGGAAGGCAGGAGAAGAAGAAGAGAGTCATGTTAGGACAAGACTGGTCCCGCAATGTGCTTTAACCCTGATAAAAAGGTAGACTGTGCGCTGGGCTGCCAAAGAGAGTTGCCCTTGATTTAGGTATATGCCTCACTGATGCCACAAGGTGAAGTTGGGCTTGGGGTTCTTTTTTGATAACGGGAGTGAGAGAGGTACAGCTCTCGGATCCCGCAAAGTTCTTTCCGCTCGAGCTTTTTGGCCAGTACGATAACCACATGTCAATTAGGCTGACTGCAAAGACAATAAGCAGAGAGGCTAATATCAACTGTCCTTCCTATCCTAAGCAGTTCACTGCGCTCCGTTGATCTCACCGGGTGATATTTCATGAATGGGCTTGCAAAACCCATGCTCCAGTTCGATCAGGGATGAGCCCGGGGATTTTGTGAGCGATTGGGGCTTCCATGTCGGCTCGTCCGCCAGCAAACACCACCCCCGATCGGGGCCTCGGTTTCGAGCGACCCGCCTTCCTTTGGGGTGTGGAGAGATGGAGTGGGTGGGCTCAGTACGGTGATTTACCATGCCGTGGCTCCGTACTGTTGTGTGTTGTACTGTGTTCGGCCTCGTGGATAATGACCGGAAAGTAAGATTTCAAGGGTGCCTCGATAGAACATTCCATCATTTCGAGAAGGAGCTTCCTGATCTTTTAACTACCCACTTTTTGTTTGTCTCCATAAGGGCTGATTCATAAGTAATTGCAGCTAAAGTTATATGGACTAAATCAACAAGCTCCTAGCTACCCATAGACGAAATTTGGTAATTATTGGTATTGAGGATCTTGGGCTGTGGGTTTCGTTGAGGCTTGGTTTCGCTGGTTTCGGTGTGTTTTGACGGGTACTTTACCCCACCTACGATGACTTATGTCCAAGAACTATACATATTCCATCAACTCACGAATCGTAGTTCTCCATATACCCTCTATCATACCATACCGCCACTCCCTACTTCACTCATATATCGCTCCCAACAATTTCAAGAGCCCGGTGTTTGTTGAGTCCGGTTCCCGGAAAAACCAATGGACTTGGTTATACCACCGCCCATGAACCCAGTTAGCTAGTACTGGCTTTGTGGGCCGTACCATCTTCCTTGAGCAGGCGATCAACCAGACTATTCCTTTGAACAGGGGATATTTTGCTGTACTCACCACTAAGGTGGAATGCAGCTAATACCTTGCCAATAGATCACAAAGACGGAAGTTGACGTGTCAAGATGGTATTAACGCTCATGGAGACAAAGTTAATTCTAGCAACAGAAAGGTCATGGCAAGTCACGGCAATATCCGCTGGTCTCAGAGAGGGAGCAGGGGGCGGAAAGTGGGCCGACCACCATGGTTGGTCTTCAGAGCGTGAACCATTTTCAAACGATGTTGATGCAATACCGAACTGGGGCTTGCAGTACTATACTCGAGTACCGCTATTGAGCAGTACAAGTACCCGAAGTGCCGAAGTGCCTGGATAAAAGAACAGCTATTGCACACCATCATGACCCAAGCAACCTCACGGCCTACTCGCGCCTCCGCGCCAAGAACGGTCATCCGTTTTGGAAGAGCTTATCCGGACCCATGTGGAGGATAGCTTTGATGATGCCCTTCTCAAGTCAACAATATTTAGGTCTGCCATAAAATCTCGAAAAATTGGGCGGCTTGGCAGTGCGCGTCAACGAAATTCGCAATACAAAACACCACTATTTGTCGATTTATTACGAAGTAGGTAGAGGTGCAATATCAAAAATCAATGCTAAAGTGGATACGCTCTGACCAAAAAAAGGAAGTTCACTTAAACCCTCCCCAAAAAGAAAAGAGCCATACAAGTACATGAGATCGTTTTATTACCAAATTAGGTATGCAGCACAGGGGTGCCCCTCTCATTGCGTCTTACTGCCAAGCTATCATAGCCCAATTTTTGGAGATTTTACGGTAACTCAGTAGAGCCCTCGCCAATCCAAGCAAACGGCCACCAACGGCAGCACAATCCCGGGGCACGCCAGCTAAGCCCGCCTATCCCGCAGTACATCTTAAGAAGCGCGATAGTAGGTAAGTCCAGGACTAGTGATAAGGGTGAACGAGTGGGTTAAGGTCTTCTAAACATAGAGCTCCATTAACAGTTGAACCTATCATCCTCTCGACATGCCCGGACTATCAATTATACCTTTATATTTCATGCATTCAATGTTATTGTAAAGTGTGAGGTTTCTCTCATATATGGTCTTCACCGGCTACTGTCACTGTTCACAGGCTCCTTCAAACAGCACGAACACTAGAATGTGGGTTCGTGGTGGATATTCCAAAACTGGTGCCCATTCTTGGCTCGGAGGTGGGAGTAATCCCACCATCCAACTCTCAACAGCAAGACTACCCGGTCGGATTATTGCCCTTCTTCTATTTCCATCTGGGGAAGTGAACCCCAGGAATATCTGGCAAGCAAATGAGCCACCACCATCACACGCCGGATTGGATATTATATCTTCACAGCCCCAACGAGCTCCACAAGCTTAGTGATTCAAAATAACAAAAACAAGACCCGAGCAGGAACGCAAAATTCTGGTGGCATGCAATACCGGTCGCAGCCCTCTTCAAAAGCGCTCTGACATTACGAGAATCCGAGTATGATACCTTCCCGCGCACTACCGAAGGCGGACGGCAGAATAGTACCAAGTTCAGCCGCAAGGGGCCCGGACCAGTCCATGCACAGCATTGCTGTCGAACACTCTTGGCACTGGTTTCGCGCGGTTACACAAGCGCGAACGCCACCAGCTTGGGCTTAACTTCGACCGGTCTAAACCAGACAGGGGTACTGGAGTACAGGTACTGTACTCGAGTACCAGTACTCCAGGCAAAGAGTATGGTAATCCCTAGAGCCATTTAGTAAGCCAACTTACTACTCCTTCCCCCCAAGCGATTGGCCTATCAGAGGTTTTAGACATAACGCTTACCCGAGCATCTTCAGCTCCGATCTGGAGTACTTGCGCCTGAGCAGTACCGTTCAATCCATATTATACAATGTAGCTGGTAAATAATTACATGAAGGGAAGAAAGACTATAAACAGACAGCTGACCGTATGGATCGAGCAGAGGTAGGGAAGGATGAAGAGGGGAAAGAGGGGTCGTGGTTAGGCAGTGACACTCGCACTACCTGTATCGGACCTCTGAAGCGTCGCACTTTCAGCAGGCATTTCCGACACGGGAACCTCTGCTTCCAACTCATTCACCTCATTAACAATCGCAGTCTCCTGAGTAGATGGCCTATATCCGGTAGACACAAGGTCCGGCCCCCCGGCCCTCACCCCAATCCGCGAATCCCACTTGGTAACTATATATGATCTGACCTCAGCGCCAACAAACGTCTCCTTGTCGCTCCAGGTTCTATTTCGGATGATCTCTTGCCCTTCCACTTCCCCACTCCCACTCGCTCTAAACTTCCCACGGCACTTATTGAGAAAGAAGAAGGTGAAAAGGAGAGCTACTCCAGATAGCGCTCCTAGGGCGATTCCAACTACTGCGCCGGCAGTGAGGGATTTCTTCTTCTGGGGATGTGAGGTATTGCTTGCCGTTGGTGTTGTGATTGGCGTAGTAGTTCCTTGCAGACTGGTTGAAGCTCCCGAGGGACCCGCAGTTTCCTTGGATCTCGTAATCGTAGACATTGTAGATGATACCTCTGAAGATGCAGTGGATGTCATTGTTGCAGATCCTGATGTAGAGGAAGCCGAAGCTAGAGAAACTGGCCCATCTGCGACAGGGTTCTTGAAAGTTTTTGGCACACAGACATTTATCTGATTCTCTACATCGGTGCAACTCTCATATTTTTTGTTACAACACCAGGCTAATGCATCGTCAGTTACCATCATCCACTCAAAGATCTACAAATTTCAAAAGGCTATTGTAAACTCACTAGCTCCTCCCTTCTCACAATAAATCTGATCCATCCCTCCTCTATTCCCTTTACACGCCTGCGTCTTCCCCCAGCAGTATCTATTTACCGCCGATAAATTAGCAGTCAAACGCCTCGGGCTGGGAGTGCAGGTAGACTCATACGGATCATTCGGATCGCAACACCAAAGAAGCCCCGCATCCGAAGCATAAGCGCACATCCCATCTTTGTCACCTATAGCATCTACCTTGATAGGTCAGCTCTCAATTCCCTACCAAAAACAAGAAGAGAAACAAACCGCAAAGCCTAGTCATCCCTCCAAAAGTACATGCACTGGGATCCTGCCGTACGAAGAAATCCACGCAATATCCCACCCGCGCGAGCAGCGCTACCGCCGAAGTAGTCCGGAAAAATACCGATGTTTTCATCGTGCTTGAAACAAATGAATGAGTGAGTGAACGAAGGGAATGTAATTGATCCTCTTCCTCCTCTTCGCTCAAGTTCAGCAGAAAAATGGCATAAAGAACGCAGCAGTGAACTTATGCAGGATAGATTAAACAGATGGGAAAAGAAGGTGGTAATATAGCAGTAAAGGGAGGAGTGTGAGAGGAAGGAACGAGCGAACTTATTTATTAACTTATATCACAGGTCGGGCGGAGGCTCATAGCGACTACCCGCTTTATTTTATCCATGCCACTATCATCGTGCGCGCCAGCTGAGTTCCCACCCTCTTATTTGCTCTCGTAATCCATAACTTGCTGCTCATCCTAAAGTGGCATATTATTTTAAGATTGAAGTGCGCTAGCTAATGTCTTATGATGTACAGGTCCTTCTCTCTTCTTTGGGAGTCAAGATCTAGGCAGCGGCCCCTTGGGACTGTTTTGGCGATTTCTGTTCACTAGTTACCGCATCGTGCATTAAGTCCCGAATGGTGGGAAGTACAGAGTGCTGCATCAACTACTCGTAGATTGCTTCTCTACTACTAGTATACCGTCTCCCACTTTGGTTGTTTTCACACTCACAGGAACGAGAATAGCGCTAGCGCTCACTCCTCCAAGCACTCGGGGGGTCATTAAAAACCAGACACCATTTGCACTGATCACATACAATTCTCTATACTCGAGTAGAGACAAGGGTCACTTAGGCGCAAATTAAAGATCTGGATGGTGTGACAAACAAAACGCATGTTACAACATATATCAACGTCACTCCGTCTGGATTTTTAATTTGCGCCCAAGTACGATTGTACCTGTACAGCCTCGTTCGCAAAGTTCTCGCGGATCAAGAGGTACCAGGGAAAAATATTGGCAGTAACAAATGTACTGGTACAAGTGTCTGCAGAAAACCTGAAGTGCAAATTCTTGTATCGATACATGAGTTGTCCCCAGACTTTTGCTAAGATACCTACCGATCAGCGAGAACTTTGCGAACGAGGCTGTACAGTACAGTGCACCGTAGTACATATTAGACTCCTACCATACCGGTTACATACCATCCCCAACCCACCGAACAACACTCTCCTCTCTCTCGTTTTTTATCCTTTCCACGCAGCACATTTTTCGCCCACGGCCCGCAGCAGAATATTGACACTCCTCACATTCACTTGTTGGCAGGGGTTATCTATGCGCAGCCTGCGGTGAAAATAGAAATAAAATCGGAAAACGTGACAGGGGATGTCGGAGTCTTGGTTGGTGAATTTCGCGACTCGATAAAAATCGATTTCCGTGCTTGCAACCCCTGTTTTCAGATTTCTGCCGTAGGCTGTAAGACATGCAGTGTACCATACTTGGCCAAAATTTCTTACAGGTTCCCTAGCAAGAACTGGGGAGGGGGGGGGGGGGCTATTTCCGGGCGCAATACCTGCAACTATCCTCTGGCGCAAGTGAGTGCGGCTGGAAAAGTACGTTCTGGAGAAGGCGAGCGATTTGGGGTGATGAGGCGCTTGTGGAGTTTGTTGGGTTGGGTTGGATATCTCGGGTTGTTCGCCGATGCTTAGTCATACGGTTGACTTGGTTGCCATCGGTTAGACTGTGGGGCCCACTTGTCTTATTTGTGCTCTGTTTCATTTCGCTTCTCTTCTTCTCTCCACTCATTAAGTTCTTTCCACACAGTAAACTAAAACCAACGAAACTGCTCCTAACACGACTCTCATCTTGACCTTGAATCTCTCTCTTGTTTTCACCCTCAGTAAAGTTCTGTCCGCACTATCTCTACCCATCAAGCGGTTTGCAAAGACTTTATTCTGCCCACCGCTTAAAGTACTCGGCCGACCACGGATCATTTCCAACAGGGTTTTCTTCCGGTTTTGGGTTTGGGGTTACAGTCTTCACAGTCGTTGCGAGGAAATTTGGGTGGTGACGAACAAGGATCAATGACAAGCAATTCTCTGCAACCCTAACCTTGACGATTCCTCTTTTTGCCCACCAAATACCCCTGTTCGTCGCCACCCCAGTTTCATCGCGGCTGGGGTGAAGGCTGTAGAGTGCATTGATGGGTGTGGAGTGGGCAATATTCAAGAAGCAGGATGAGGATGGGAGGGGCTCTTAGCTTGGCGGATGATACAATATAAAGGGTTTTTATGTTGTATTTTTGTTTATGCAGTTGTGGTTACTGAAGAGTTTGGCATACCTGTCCAAGACTAGTACTGTATGTAAAAATTAAACGCCTAAACCATAAGGGCGCTTCTTCTATCCTCCAGCTAGAAACAACCTCTATGCCCGGCCAATGGGGTACAGTGCAAGCACAACAAGTAAGGCCTATATGTGATATTTCAACCAATGCGCTCCAGTCCCTCTTCTCAGCTCTAAGAGCAAGGATATCATGATCCCGACCAAATAGAATGCAAGTGGAACACTACGAAGTGGAGTGAACTGAGGCAATTCCAAACACCCTCTTCGAAGTATGTTTCGACTAGAGGGTTTTTCTTTGATCCATTGGTGATAATATGCTTTTGTTTTCTCGGTATACGACACTCCCTTAAGTGACATAAATATTCCCAACGAAAATCCCCCCCCCCAATTATTCTAGGGGATTTCTCAAAAAAGCCCCTATTCCCCCCGAAATGCACACCCAGGAAGACTAGAAACCCCAAGCTTTCTAGATAACACGTTGATCATTAACCTTAGGCTCCAGCGATATTGGCATTATCTTCAGGACTAACATAACAGCACTAGAAAAGCCTCTAGCAAACTATCGTGCTAGCTCTTAACATTGGATTAGAGAGCTAGATCCCATGTGGCGCCCAATGTATGCATAAGATAAGCAACGGGATTCACGGAATATACGGTAGCCAGCACCGCCCATGTCCTGCTGATCACCCTCAGCTTTTGAAACTGTGTTCGCAAGTTAAAGCGAGCATCACGAAGCAGGTGAATATTAGGCTGGAAGTGCAGTGCAGCTGTGTGGAGGGCTGAGAAAATGAGTGTATGCTGTTCAAATACAAATTGCCGAACCAGCTAAGCCTAGATCCCGAGTGATTTATTGTGTATGTCTTCCAGTCTACTCACTCAATATAGGCGCCCAAGAACCAATACAATCCGGAAGTTCAGTAGCAATGCGAATTTCGGAAACTTTCCCTATGCCGGAATTACACGTTCAAGAAACATCGACACCACCCAAATACATCCTTCCTTCCCAGAAGAACTATTACCATCCGACCTAGGACGACAAAACTCGGTAAGTTACTCGGTAACGAGGCTTAAAGAGGGACAGGAGACTTGACGCCGTGATATCCTGACAGGCAAGGGGGAAATGCGAGGGAGGATATTCCGGACAGTCAATTTGGAATAGGAAGACTTGCAGTGAGTGATAGCCCCAAATGTAACAGCATCTAACCAAGTTACAACTATAGCATACCGAATAGTCCACCAAGCGCTAACCAAGCCCTATCATCCTATATCTGATGTCTTTCTCTCTATTTCAATACTCAATGACAGGATTACTTGTACCAAGCCAGAGCAGGAAAGACCTTAGAAACACCATAACCATGTCTTAAAGGCACCAGCCCCTATAACACATCCGAATAATATCACGTTCCCTTTTTTTTTTCATCTGTGGGCAAGAAGAGCAAATCAAAATCTTGTTATGGTTCTATATCCCCACCCTTCCCGTGGGCCTGCTAGCTCCTTCCTTAGGTAAAAAAAGTTCCAGAATGTCGTCAGTGCACAGCATCAATTTACTCCTCACGCTGATACTTACTAACACCATCCCCCCCAAAAAAAAACAAAGCCACTAGTCACCCATCAATCCTCCCCCGACCTTTCGGGTAACTTGGATTTCGTCATCCACTCCCCTAGTCATAAGACCAGATTATATTCGGGAGGGTTTTTTTTCCTCTTCAGATGCCAGGAGCGCCTTTTAGTTTTAAAAGTTAGTTTTTTCGGTATAGCTTCAAGTTCACACTAATTGCCACCGCCCAGTACTCGATTCCCAGAGACATGCCTTCGTCATTTTAGCACCATCTACCACCAAGACAACCTCCCGAGTTAGTGCTCAAATAGTACATTATATTGGGTATGATATCTTAAACATCCGATGCCTTACTAAATTATACATAGGTAAAAAACACTGGCAAGCAGCCCAATACTCTCGATTTTGGGGAGCTATCAGCTTTTGCCTTTGGATCCAAGGCCAAGCTCCCTGTGTCAGCCCTAAGTAAGTACCCGCTGCAGTACAACACTCCTGAGAGTTATTATGTATTTAAGGGGCCAGCCTATACCTAGAAAATCAAGCAAGTCGGTTCTACCACTCGCCCGGGCATACTTTTGCCCTACACACTTCAATTTACAAGTTACGGACATACAGTACCCGAACACTAGCCAGCAGTCCCACCGCAACATTTGGCGGGAATTGACCCAAGGGCATTACCAACCCTAGACCTACCCCCCAGCAAAAAAGTGGTTCGCCGAGCATTTTTTTTTAATGCTCGACTACTCCACTGCCCCCCGGATTCGAACTCATGATGGTCCCTGTTTCAAATTAGCCGACCAGTCTCCTAAGCCATTAGACCATAGGAACTGGCCGACAATACTCTTTCTTCTTGACCTTTTAACTGCTTCCTCAGAAAATAGCCAGTCCGGACACGTGATGCTTTATCTTTGGTAAAAAGAACATCGGTATCCAATCATAGTACTCTCTCATGATATCGATAAACCGAGGAATGGGGGGATTCCAGTGTATATCTATGCACTGCCTCCGAAACACTCGCTTTCTTTGTCAAAGAACAAACGCCCCCCGAATTCCATGGCTAGAATCCCCGATGTAACTATTCTTTGGTACAGGAAAGCACAGGGATAAAACTTTTGCATGGTAAATTACCTATGCGTATATAACCTCCCATACAAATTCGGACTCAAGTTGTTCGGGTTCTGTATGATTGTAACTTGTAAGACACCCCGAGTCTAAGGTGGATGAGTGACTATCCATGATTATGCGACTAATCATTCATGCAAGGAGCGCGGTAGATAAAGCGTAGTAGTACAAATCTATTGCAAGTGCCGTGCGCATGCGAACCACAGCAGCTTCACCCAATATCAAGGCGTATATCGAGAGCACTGTGCACCTTACCCCTAGACTTTCAAGGGCATTCGCCCGCCGGTTCGGCTTATCCCAAACCAGTCATAGAGCTTAGGTACAAAAACCCTGGACTCCGATTGAAGATCGGCTACAAAATCCCAATCACCCTTCAGCCAGCTATATTCCTCGAAGAGAGACTGAATTCGCAGAAAATGCCACATTACCATAGCCAGAAGTGTGGGCAAGAGTCCAAAGGCATAACCCTGACCGGATAGATATTCACACCACAGATTCTCAAATAATCGAGCCGTATGCTCTGTCTTTCGAGCTGCCTTCTGCGGTATGGTCCAGTACCCTTTTGTTTTTCTATGCCTCCAGAGAGGCCGAACGACACACCCCTAGCTGTGCCCTCTGACCCCCCCCCCCCTCCCGGAGAAGGAAATCCTCAACTACCTAGCCCACGGTCCAATCATTTGGATCCCACAATAAGGTATACGATCACGGGAAGAGCTATTGTTAACATAGAGTAGCTTCACCGTGATGTTTTAGGCGACGGGGTAGCCCGAGAGTCGTGTGGTGTCCCTTCCCATCAAGACAGTGAATACAAGTTCTATAGTTGCACTCGCATTGGTTACACAAACTCCGAGTGAATTGATTGGACCCGCCGCCCCTAGATGCCCTTAAGACTGCCATGCCCCCCCCCCGCCTTTCGCCTGCCCCCAGAAGCTTCATCAACCACCCCTGCTGTACCCATACTCTATCCTCTACAAATTTCCGAGCAGCGAAGAATAGAAATGTCTCGAATTCTCGGTGACAATATCCAACCTCCTAACATAAGTACCGGTGTACCGAATAACCCTACCGTTGCCGATGATCGGTCCGAAATCCTGGCTTGGTTATCCCCAGTTGAGCCTCGCATACGGCATCAGGACATTAGAGCGCGCCGAGTCGACAAATTGGGGGGCTGGCTTTTACGAACCGACGAATACCGAAACTGGTTTGACGGTAATCGCAAAGGTAAACCCGACAACGCAGTCCTGTTTTGCTACGGAGGCCCAGGGGTCGGTAAGACCCACATCAGGTACGATAAGAGCAACGCGCCTCAGGGGAAAGAAAGCTATCGCTAATAAGCTACGATGTTAGTTCCCTAGTGATGGATACGTTATGCGATAAGGCCATGGGACAGAATGCTGCCGTTGCGTGCTTCTATTTCGACTTCACCGCACAGAAAGAGCAAACTCCCACAAGGATACTGGGGGCCCTGTTGAAACAGATTGTTGGTGGACTGAATGGGATCCCGGAAAAGATAGTCCAGGCTTTTCAAGACCAGAGAGATGTCGTTGGTGGCCGGGAGCCAGGACTCTCTGAAATTAGGGAGATGTTAAAGGATGTTTTATCCGCACGGCGCACCTTCTTATGCATTGATGCTCTGGATGAATGTGTGTCGGAATACCGGCTAAAGGTTCTTGATTCACTAAAATACATTCTCCAGAGGTCCCCGGCCACCCGGATATTCCTAACTGGAAGGCCGCACACACGAAGATCGGTTGAGAAGCATCTCTCCGGGAGGATAGCGGTTGTATCTATAAAACCCACGGAGAGCGACATCATCAGATTCCTCCGTCTGAGACTGAGTGAGGATACAACCCCAGAAGCAATGGACAGTAGTTTGGAGGCAGACATCCTTAAAAGTATTCCCGAGACAGTTTCGGAAATGTACGTAGGAGCTGCGGAAAACTAAGAAATATATCTTAATCCACGTGCTGATAGATATGAATTTAGATTCTTGTTGGCCTCCCTTAGTATACGGGCAATTCTGCAAGAAACGACCCTGTACCATAGGAAGCAAAAGCTCAGGGCAATGGCCAATGGCTTGAGCTTGGGAGATGCATACGGGGCAACCCTTGAACGGGTAAAGGCACAAGGGAGGGCGAAAGCAAGACTCGGGATGGCCGCTATAATGTGGATCTCCCATTCGGAGCGGCCTTTGCAGGTGGATGAGATATGTCACGCTCTAGCGGTGGAGATTGGATCAACAGATCTAAAGGCCGACAATGTGCCTTCGATCTGGACAGTGATAAGCTGTTGTCAAGGACTCGCCACGGTGGATAAAGAGGCATCAACTGTCCGATTGATCCATTTCACCTTCCAAGAGTACCTTCACAGCCACCCCGACCCCCTTGGCAATGCTCACTCGACAATGGCGGAAACTTGCTTGACCTATCTCAATTCCCAGCAAGTCAGGAGCCTCCCCGCTAATCCCCCCCATGACCTCCGAGACACACCCTTTCTAGGATACTCCTCCTTATACTGGGGAACTCACGCGAAAATAGAACTCTCAGATCGCGTAAAGCTTTTCGCGCTCGAGCTTCTTGATCAATACGAAGATCACGTATCTGCTAAATTACTTTTAAGAGCGATCTGCCCGGGGGCCGTTACCACGGCTGCCCCTGGTCTTGAGAGATTTACCGCGCTGCACTGCATATCGTACTTTGGCATCATTGACATTGCAATCGCCTTGACGAAGATGAAAAGATGGGATGCGAATCATAGGGATAGTGCGGGTATGACGCCTCTCATATGGGCCGCGAGATATGGACACGGAGAAGTGGTAAAATTGCTACTAGGGCAGAAACACACTGCGCCCGATGAGCCGGACATGGCCCATGGGCGAACAGCACTTTCATGGGCCGCTGGGAATGGACATGAGGGGATTGTAAGGCTATTTCTTGGTCGGGAATTCGTCAATCCGAGCCGTTGGTGGGGCAAGGCCACACGAGTACCAAACCTACTATTAGGAAGAAGATATGTCAACCCCGACAAGCCAGACACGCATTCCGACAGAACGCCACTCTCGTGGGCTGCCGAGAATGGACACGATGGAGTAGTGAAGCTGCTGTTAGGACGGGAAGATGTTAACCCCAACAGGCCAGACCAAGAGCATGGCAAAACACCACTCTCCTGGGCTGCTTGGAATGGGCACAATGAGGTAGTGAGACTACTGTTGGAGCGGGAAGACGTCAACCCCGACAAGCCAGACGAATTACACCGAACACCGATCCTGTGGGCCGCCCGGAGAGGGCATGAAGGGGTAGTGAAGTTACTGCTGGAACGAAAGGATGTCCACGCTGACAAACCAGACGAGCTGGGCCGAACACCAATCTCACGGGCTGCCGAGAATGGCTGCGAAGGAGTAGTGAAACTACTGCTAGGACGGAGAGACGTGAGACCCGACAGCGCAAACGGCGGCCGAACACCGCTCTGGTGGGCCGTCAAAAAAGGACACGAAGGAGTGGTGAAGGCGCTGCTAGAACGGAGAGACGTAAACCCCGACAGCACATACGGCGGCCGAACACCTCTCTGGTGGGCCGTCAATACAGGGAACGAAGGAATCGTGAGGCTACTACTGGCACGGAAAGACGTCAACCCCGATAGGCCAGACATCTGCGGCCGAACACCACTCTCGTGGGCCGCCGAGAACGGGCGCACAAGGCTGGTGAGACTGCTACTAAGGCGGGCCGATGTCGACCATGAAAGGCCAGACAAACAAGGGCAAACGCCTCTCTCTTGGGCAGCCCAGAGTGGGCATGACGATGTGGTTGGTTTGCTAAAGGCTCGGAAAGTTGCAGTCCCTAGCGCACCTTGAAAGTTCCGGGGCCATAGCCTTCCACCATGTCTTCGAGCACTGCCTTGTGACCACTTCCGCAACAACAGCATGGACTTCACAACCGTTCCCCCCCCCCCCCTTCCTCCCCAGATTTTCGTTCGACCTCCCAGAATGCACGATACCCTCCCCTTAATAACCATTGCCTCGCTTTTAGCCCTGGATACGTCATATAAACAGAAGAAGCTTTATTTACTGCAGAATACTCTACGATGTATATTTATTTCTTTGCTTCTTCTTCCTTTCCCTCTAGCGTTTCGGGAATTAGTTTAGAAATTTTCTTGCATAAATTAGACAATAGAATAAGCTCTGATCCCAGCGGCGCAAGGCATACAGGTTTTTTTTTTTTTTTTTTTTTTTAATAGAAACAATACATAACAGAATCAAAAGTAAAGCAATGTCGCATTCAAACCGAACCATTCATTACAAGTTCACAAAATGACCCATAACACCTCAGTTCCTTCCTTCCTTCCTTCCTTCCTTCCTTCCTACTCCAAACATCAAGACAACATTACCAACAACCGACAAAGCAAGGCAAGCAAATAGCATCCACCCACCCACAATATTGCCCTTTATTTTTACTACCACACCACACCATACCAAAAGCGAATGCCACACCCCCTCCCGAGTGATCACGCATGACCTACCAATCCCTTCCCCATCCCTCCTTTCCTCTTCATAAACCACCCACACCTTATGATACAAACCTCCCACAACCCCCCCACACACACAGCAACTTCAAGTCACGATAAACCACCAAAGCACAGTAGTATCATACAACACAAACAACAACAAAAACCCCCAACTTGACCATCATCATCATAGTAATAATATTATTATACCATCATACCAAGTATTATAATAATAATATCATACACACTACTAGAAAAACCCTACCGTAACAATATTATACTGTGGTTCCCTAAAACAAGACCTTTTCCGCAGAACAAAAAACCCCCAATGACGGGGTGCTCTCAGCATGCAGTATGCCTACATACACACATATATACATACATACATACACAAGAAGAAGAAAGAGCGTAAGGCCATATCGTTACGTTAGAGTTCCCGAGTGGAAATGGAGGCAAGTATTGTTCCAGTGGCCGAGGGATAGGGGGGGGGGGAGGAGGGAAGCGGATAAGTCAAGTTGGCTAGTAGTGGTAGTATTTTAGTAATAGCAGTAGTGCGAGAGTTATATATTGCATTGCCTTGCACTGCACTGCACTGTGCATATCTGGCGCCAGAGTACGTAAGTATGTTCCAGAGTGTTTTTCGGTTATTTATTTATTTTCGCTCAAACTGATAAACTAGCGGGATAGCTAGCTAGCTAGCTAGCTAGATACTACCACTACCACTCTCTCAAGCACTTGTACCAGCGCACCCGGAATATACTATCTAATATGTACTATACGTCTTATCTAAATGTTCTATCTCAAAGTTCGATGTAATCTATACCACAATGCTTACTTGCTTGCTGGAAGCGATCCCCCCCCGGGAGAAATGAGGCATCCCTAGAAATAATGCAAGTACGGAGGGGGGGGGGGGAAGAGAAGGAAAGGAAAGGAAAGGAAAAGAATAAAAGACCTCCACAAAAAACTAGCTAGAACGAGCAGAAGACTATAGTGAGATAACACACATGGGAAGTAGGGAGGCTTGAGGTCTCGAGTGGGGCGTAGACTACAAGAGGAACAAGCGCACAAAGTACTGATTCTGTTTTAAAAACCACTGAGAATCTCTCATTAAACACCTCTGTTGAAATCTATGATACCAGCAGCAGCAACTCGGGGAGAGAGAGACACTAAAATCCCGAAATCGGGGCTTCCAGTAGGATAAATATTAGTTCCCGGATTGTCATTTCATGAAATACCTAGCTGGCGCAGTGGTTAACACTCCTGCGCAATTAGCGGGAGCCCAGGAGTTCAATCCATGCTGACAATCAGTTATTATTGAACGATCCGTCATGTGGGGCAGGAGAATTAAAAAAATCCTGCCCTATGGGGACTGGGAGATTGAAGAACTTGGCCCTTATCAATAGGGCTGTGGGGTTTAACAATCCTGCTACGAGGTGGTAGAATCCGACTCTAGACCTTAAAGGTTGGCGATCGGCGGGTAGCAGAAGCGAATGGGAGGGGGGGCTGAGAAAGAAAGAAATATGAAAATATGTAAAAATGTAAATAGAAAAAAAAATAGAAAAAAAATAGTTTCTTTTACCTTGGGAGGCTGCTCTCCCCTCTCCGTATTTATTGCCTTGTATGTATAGCTTTTTTTCTTAGTAAAGCGAGGTAGTGCTAGTGGTACCGTATTATCGTACGCACTATGTCTCTTCCAAGCGTAAACTAGAGTGTCAAACAATCACATGTTTCCCCCCCGGAAAAAAGAGTTGAACCCGAAGAAGAGAAGTGAAGGGACAATAACCGAGTGAGCACCTATGAATACATCAAAAGCTAATACCGTGCTGTATCATACTGGACAGCACGGTACCCAACTTATCCGCCAGACCGGATAATATGTCGATTGATAGAGTGGATCTCCCGCCCGAGCACTGTACCGTGCGGTACCGGAAGTCAATTGATGAACTAGGACTGCAAATAAAGAGGCCCAACCTCCCCTACGCCGAAACAAAGAAAAGAAAAGAAAGGAGAAGGACGATATTAAGATTCCCCCTCCCCCCAAGGCAGCGACTCCACAGCAGCCCGGTTGAAACAGACAGCACCGCAACCCCCCCTCGCTGGCATTACCATAATGACAAAAGGAGAGCGTGTAGAGGACATACAAGCGAAAAAGGCATCAACTACAGTACTCCACACCCATAATGAATAAATAAGAAAAGGAGAGGAAACGCAGTTAAAGAGTTGTAATAAATAAACTCCCCCCTTCCTCCTACTAACAGATGCTAGATTCCATTTTCCCCACGCCTCACAAAATAATGAACAAGAAGAAAAAAGATTACTCCCTACCAGTCCCAATCCACCCGTTTCATGCGATACTGAGCAGAAAAACCCTTATCGATCCGTCTGCCCATTCGCCCATCCATCCAGTAATCCATCCCGGCGCTGTCACAGATACCATAAGTTACAATGTCAACGGACAAAAAGAGCCATTCAGCGTGAGAATAATGTTCTCACAGAAAATATCCGCTGCATTTCAAACTTTATACAGGCAAACAAGCAGGATACAAGGCGTTTGCTTGTTTGCTGATGGAAGAGGGGGGCGAGAGGGAAAGGGAAGAAGGAAAATCCCAAGCTCCTATACACAAACTAAAAGGAAAAGAACAAGAAAAAGGAGGACGCCAGAGAGAAAAAGGTTTGGACAAAGGGGGTTAAACTCAAGCAACCAGTTGAGATAATTCAGCCGTTCGACAAGACGTTTAGGAGAGCTATTGTAGCTGTGGTTGGCGAGGTGTTGGTGAGGTCAGGTTATTTGGTAATATTGTAAGGAGTCGTAAAACATGTGAGAGTGCGAAAACGTGCTTGTCATTAAAAAGCCAAACGCTTGGGTTGCTGAGAATAAAATTGATCGTGAGAAAAACACCATCCTCCTAAGGAGCTCCTACTCCGTGTATCGGATTTGGTGTTGGTGCACCGGTTGATGGAGTCGCGGTGGCGGATGTATTATTGAGGACACCAGCCTCCAGGTTAGATGGTGTTGGTGGAGCGGCGGTGCTATTCCTCCCTCTAAACGGCAAGGAAACACCCCGCAGTGGGTTCCGCATCCAACGACTACCCCCCGTAGACTGCCCAGTCTCTGACCCACGCTGAGGAGCCACTGAAGAACCATCCCTAGGACGAGCCGAAGCACTACTGGTATAATAAGGCGGTAATATACGGCCCGGCGAGAACATACGTCGCGGCCCAAGGTGAGCATTGGGAGGTGGGGTCGGGGTTCCACTAGCGCCGCGCCGATGTCGATGAGATCTGGACTGATCATCTGGAATATTTTCCCCCTCAGGTCTCGGTTTTGGTATATGGTAGTCGGCCTTACACAGCGGACAGCAAGCCTTCCTACTGGTAAGCCATGGATCGAGACATCCTGCATGAAAAGCATGTCCACATGTTAAACCACGGATATCATCGTCATCCTCGATAGTGTCCAGACAAATTGCGCAAGAATCTCCAACAGAATTAAGAAGTTCGTCAGGGACGGCGGTTTGAACATGATCATGATCATCCTCTTCATCGTCATCGTCATCATCCTCGCTCTTTCTCCTCTCTGGTTCCGAGATTTCAGACAGATGTTTTCTCGCAACCTCAGGCGCTTCCGATTTATCGGCGAAAACAGTTGGGGCAGGAGCAAGAGAGGTTTCCTTATCAACAGCAGGAGGAAGAGCGAGTTCCTTAGCGAGAGCATCCGGAGTCCCATTATTAGCATCGGCAGAAGTTGCAGCTTCGACATCCATTAAACTCGCAGGTCTGCTGTTTGGAGCAGTTTTAATTCCCCCTTCAGTTGGCAATCCCATACGTTCCCTCTGCGCCCTCCATGATTTGTACTTTGTAGTCGGGAACCTTTCGTTGACCTCGTCCATCGTCATAAGCTTCTTCTCCCTTCGCCGACGATGTGGACGTGGCATAGTTTGAAGATCGACAGGTTCCTCCTCGCCGTTCGCCCGACGTCGTTGTCGAGCATTGTAACGGAAACAATACTTGACGCCAACAATAATCCTAAGAGTGAATACAATTCGCTGGTCAGTCGCTGCGACACGCTACACATCGTATGCGGAGGGAATTCTTGTGCGTAGCAATCAATAGTAAACGAGAGTACATACCACAAATTGGTGAAAACGACACCGAAACCCAATGCAACAAAAAACAACAATGGAGAACTTGTAGGACCGCTGCCACCGCCGTTCCCAGAGGGAGAAGGCGTTGGTGTGCCGGGTAGTGTTGAGGACATGACGGTTGAGTTGCGCGTGTGACAACGTCCACTATAAGCGATGCTGTGAAACGGCCAGGGTTAAAGAGGTTCGGAGAAGATGCTATATTCCCATATGGTGTCGACCTTGAGATGGCAAGCAACAAGAGAGGAAATGGGAGAGGAGCCTCAACACAACAGCCTCAAAAGAGTAAAGAGAGTGGCAGAAGGAAAAATTGAGTGGGGTGAAATAGAAAAGTGGATGGGGTTAAAACGGGAGAGGGGGATGAGTGGTGGTTGAGATAATTATTTCACCAGTGTCGGTAATCCCTCAGGGCACTGGGGAGACTATCGATCGGGTCGGTCGGGCGGCAGAGGAGGCTGTGGGTCGAGGTGGGAGGTGGAGTGAGAGGTGGAGTGAGGTGAGGAGTGTGAAGTGAGAAGGGGAAAGTTGGAAGAAGGTGGTGCGAGAGAAGCGTTCCGCCCCAGCCGCTTGTGGTTGTTGTAAAAGAACTTCAACCCTCCTGTGTGAACAAGAAAACAGTGGCCACCCAATAATTCGGACGGCCAAACAGTGAGGTAGAAAAAAAGAAAGAAAAAAGAGGGAGAGAGAGAAGAAAGTTCAACGAATCGTTCTCTCTATACCTTTTCCACTCTGTTCGGTTTATGGGATTTCAAACCCCAATTACGGGAGTAGACCGTCCGAATACTATTTTTCACTTTTGCACGTTTGGCCCTTTTCCCCCTTTCGCAACCAGTGCTCCTCTTGCAAACACAGACGCCGGAAACAACCTCACGGCTCCCAAGACGCAAGCAATCCTCGGGGAGGGTTGAAATCAAAGAACAACGAAATGGGAGAAAAGAGAAGGGAGAGGAGGGGAAGGGAAGGGAAGGGAGAGGAAGGAAATAGGGGGGGAGATCAATGGACAAAGAGGACAAGAAAAGAAAAGCGCAAGAGCAAGTACGATCGGCTCGAGTGAAAGAAGCAAAAAGGGGGAGGAGAGTCGGTTCGGTTTTACATCCAAATTGTTTGAGCTGCGGAGCAAGCAGAGAGAGAGAGAGAGACAGGACTCCGACACAACAATAAGAGGCTTCAGTGCTGGTGTTGTAAACAATACCGGCACCGGTACAGTATGGTACCTTTCCACGAATCAGGTACAAGTATGATAAACGTATGGGCGGGCGTATCTATCGCTTCAGAAAAGGAAAAGAAAAAGAAAAAAGCGATACAGTTGAAGAAAGCCTTCCATTTTACTGCACACCGTATTTTACTCTCGGTCCTCCATACAACAGGTACTGTACCGGTACCTGATTACTCGAGCACAGGAAGGCAGGAAGAGGAAGTCTTCACCATGGTGACAAAAACTCTCATGGGATTACCGTATGATACTTGTTCAGCAACAGGCTTCCAAGCCGGATAGAATGCCACAGTTACGTGCCATCCATCAGCCCTTTCAAAGAAATCAATCCATCGGCTAACATCTCGAAAGGGCAAAAGACACTTTCCACCCAAACCATTTGAAATGGGGAAAACTCAGGTAAAAATAAAAAATTGGCGACAGAGTAAAATGCGTGCTGACCAAGGAGAGGCCATGGTCCACCCCAGACCTTTCAAGCCAACAATTCACCTAACCAACCTTCCAAAAAAAGGTCCCAGACAAGTTGACAAAGGTATCATAACAAGGAATACAGACTGCCCAATGAGACCCCCACAAACCGCATGGGTCGGGTCAGCTGGGAGTGGGGTCCTCGAAAAGAAAAGAAAACAAATAAATATTGAAAGATGAGTGACAGGCAGAGGGCAGAGACTAACGGATCTCACGAATTCCTTAGGAGACAACGGCTAGGTTTATCTATGATAGGATAAATATGTTGAATTAAAACACCCTTTCAACCTCTTTAACCTTCCCATGCTCGCCCAAAATGTGGGGGGCAGTCTACTCGAGTATCATGTCGACGAGGCTAGAATCCGACTACAGGTCAGATATCACCGCAGTACCGCAGAATCTCCTTCAGCCCACCTCATCTGTCCATATACAAGTACATACATATGTATGCCACAATTTAAAACATCCTCGCGAGGCGAGAAACTCTGCCTTTACATTCCTTTGCACGGCACGGTACTCTCCTTGGGAGGAAAATGATGATGATGAGCTCAGAAAATGCTGGTACAGTGCCTGTTCTCGAGTACGGTACCAGTACGACGATAGCCTCGGGTCAATCCTTGCCCAGTGCTTACTCACCAGCCCCCTCACACGTCGCCCTCACCCTGAGTTGTGCAACGAGCCACAGTCCAGTAACTTATTCCAAACATGAGGTGCCGGCAAACATGACAGCCACCCACCAACCGGCACACTAAGCCGCCTTCACACAAACACAATTGAACCAGACCGATAGAGAAGACAGTAGAGAGCATCAAGCAATCAGAGATCAACGAAAAATGCTACAGCATGATAACAAAAAAGAAGAAAGAAAAAAAGCTAAAAAAACTGAAAGAAAAAAAGCGGAGTTACCCATCCGAATATCCATAAGTGAGACATTAAAAAAAGAAGAAAAAGGGAAAAAGGAAAAAAGGAAAAGAAGAAAAAAAGAGTTAGGAACGCCAAAGCCCTTCTCGCTCGTTCACCGTTCAAACATAAGAACAGTCGTGAAGTGGGCTCTATCACACTGGTACTGGTACAGGACGAACTGGCATGATGGTAGCGATAATACAAGCATCCGCACTGGCGCTGAAACGCCCATGCTACCGTATCACGAGCACCACAGTGACCACACCACGTGAAGTGACAAGTCAGGCAGGGAAGGAGAAGGCGCCGCACGTCGGACACGATACGACACCATACAGGCATAGTCCTGAGCAGCGAGATCAACCGTACCCTGGAATTTCAGCTAGTATCTCCCCACCTTTCCTCGCCCTGCTCGAGTACGGTGGCGGTACACAAGTTACCATTAAAGTTGCCATAGATAGGTAGGATATCAACCAATGCATTGTGAGAGTGGACCGCAACAAAGTCCTTGATCATCATCACGACAATAACGCAACGCACGGACATCTAGACATTGATCGTAGATTCGTAGGCAAGGCGGAGAAAACAAAGGGAGAAAAAGTCTCGGCGTGGAGAATCCCCCCCCTCTCCCCCTTCCACCGTCCATCATGATGATCATCATCGTGCCAAGCTCGATCACGAGATGGCTCTATTAATAGCAGTCACGTGATAAGGGTATAATTTAATATGTATGATCGACTGCCAAGACTCCCCTTCCGAAAGCTCCAACATCAACTCTCGCCTCGAGAATTTTTGAGCCGCGGTATACATCCACCATTCACCGACACGATATATCATACCTCAACACCCCACCCCGCTCATAAGTTACCGGTAATCAATTCACAATGGCTGATCAACCAGAGCCGGTAGTTTTCTTGGACTTGGCTCTAGGCGGTATGTCCTCACCTTTGCCCGCTTTCTTCGCGAGCAAGTACCATGGCTAACGATGACGGAACGAATAAAGGCGAACCCCTCGGCCGCATCAAAATCCAACTATTCTCGAAAACGGTGCCCAAAACCGCCGAGAACTTCCGTGTCTTTTGCACCGGTGAGACGAAAGGTCGTGGAGGCCGGCCGTTGGGGTACAAGGGGTGTAAATTCCATCGCGTGGTGAGCTATGATTGCCTTATCGTATCTGTTTTTTTGTTTTTTTTTCACTCTTCACTTCTTCGCACAGTTGGCTGTTTCTAATTTTTTTTTTAACTTGAGCATATGTTGTCTAGATCAAAGACTTCATGTAAGTTCCACCCGCCTCGCACGATAGCAAATGGAAGGCAAGTAATAGCGGGAACAGGATCCAAGGCGGTGACTTCCTGAACAACGACGGCTCCGGCGCCCTAAGTATCTATTCCTCCGATAGCTTCCCCGACGAGGGCTTTTCCATAAAACATGACGCGCCGGGAATAGTTTCTATGGCAAAGTACCCTTCACCAACCCTCCTCCTACCCTCCCTTCCCTTCCATCCCTGGCTAAAGCAAACACAGCTCCGGCCCAAATACGAACGGCTGCCAATTCTTCATAACCTCAAAGGTAGCCCCCTTCCTCGACGGGAAGTACGTCGCCTTCGGAAAGGTGATTGATGGCATGGATGTTGTTCGCAAGGTCGAGAATGTCAGGGTCATCTTGGACCGGCCGACAACAGATGTGGTCATTAGTCAGTGTGGGGAGATGTGATCTCATGTGCGCCAAGTTGGAAAGGAGATAGACTGCCGTAATTTACCATGGCTCATACATAACCATGATGATGATGATGATGATGATGATGATGATGATGATGATGATCCTGGCGCGAACGAAACCGAACGAAACGGTAAATGAATAAAACAAGGGTGGCCGCTGTCACCCGTACCCGCTATTTCCCAACTAGCAACACGCGGGACCGAGCAAAGTGCGTTTCACCATACCATCCAAGTACCATGGTACGCACTCACACAATAAATAAGGCTACTCGGGGACAGAGGTTAGTGATGGGATGGGATGGACAGGGATTCAAAGTCCCCCCATACTCGTGACTGTCAGAGGTAAAAAATATTTTTTAATTTGTTAAAAAACTTTTGACACCTCGAGCCCCTGTCCATCCCCATCCCATCACTACGAGCAAACTTCCACCCCCGAGTGCGGCGCCATGCTGTAATCAAAAAGCCTTAAAAACGCTCCCGAGTATCACCCACCGAAAAACAGGGCTTGCCATGCTGCCTACCATAGCATGGCATGGAATATATCATACCTTACCCATACAATGCAATACTGTACTCGAGCACAATACCCACAAAAGCGTAACTCTCGTCCATCATTTTTTCTCTTTTCATTACTCGATGTATCATACCAGTACCACATCCGTCCGACTTCCCCTTGACCCCCCCCATCATACTCCAGATGGGAAGGGCGCAAGGCTAGGGTTTGTAGATAATGCCATCTCATCTCCACCTCCATCTCCATCTCCATCCTCTGACAGGTTCGCACTCCCGATTATTGCACCGGTATTGCCGGTATTATTACTTATTGCTGGGTTTTGGCTTATGACCATGTTGCCTATAAACTCGTCTCAGAAACCAGATGTGAAGCCGACCATAATACATCGGAGAATACCATGTTTCCCACTCAACTTACTGGCCCCTCTTCCTTTTTATTCTTCCCACATTAAGATCCGCCCCCCCCCCCCCCCTAATGTGCGATACGGTAATTTAGTTGTACAGTTACATTTCCTCAATCCAGTCCAATGCAATCCACAAACGATATCCGGCCCCCCCACCAGGAGCCAGGCAACTAAAATCCAGCAGTGGACAAATAGTGTATAAAAGAGGAAAGAGAAAAAAGAAAAAAGAAAAAAGAAAAAGAATACCAGCAAGACAATGGGAAGAAAAGCAACAAAAGCGCATGCGATACGATGATAGTAATAATAATATAGTAAACGATTCAAATTACCCTCTCTTCGCCGGAGCAACCCCCGCGCTGAGAACACTAGGCAGTGGCTCATCGCCAATACTGTACAGCAACCCAACAGCCCAAACAGACACTAGGATGATGACAATGCCAAACACAAGGAACAAGTTGAAGGGAACACTAATATCTTCCTTCTGGCATGCGGCACCGGCCCACTTATCCGTCCTCTTCCCGTCGGGTCCCTTGCACGAGCAGGTCCAGCAATCTATCGGAGGGCCCGACTTCACACATTCACCACGGCCAGAGCAGGCGTTTGTTGCGTTCGTGCAGCTATTTTTGGAAGAGTAGCAGCGGGGGATGGGACCGAGGATTCTTTTGGGGTTTTTGGAGGAAGTAGAGGTTGCCTCGGCAGATGGTGGGGAGTGGGGAGTGAGGGAGAGGGGCTCTTCGGAGCGTTTGTATACCTTGTGAAGGTCTATCTTGAAAGCACTGATGCCCGTGTTGCTTTTGCTTACTGGAAGGAGGAGGATGGTAGACCTAATATGTGCTGG
>Ga0307509_10002350_pt1 | contig 30793 bp, 32 predicted proteins | sample 10_EM_MG_FD_202245 | JGI IMG/M metagenome (GOLD analysis project Ga0307509, IMG submission 202245) | Populus trichocarpa ectomycorrhiza microbial communities from riparian zone in the Pacific Northwest, United States - 10_EM | ecosystem: Host-associated > Plants > Roots > Unclassified | place...
TTCTTATATCCTTTTTCACAAATTTGCAGGCCTGCAGGGAAACCCCCATACATACTTCTTACACAGCATCTTCTAACTAACAAACGGGATAAGAGCAATAAAGCAAGACCTAATATCCAGTCACTACTTTCTATACGGATAGTTTTAGGTGGGGACTACGGAATGAGTGATAGTGATTATTAGCGTCTTAACATCCTACATCTGGTGGCCGCAAAGGACATGAGATAAATCTTGGGAGAATTATGGCATCACTCGGCGGCCTGCATTAACTGCAGTACTCACACCATGTAAAGCTAATGATTTGCAGGATTTCGGGAGGGATATAAGGGGTCTGAGAAACCCCACAAAGCTGTTTGCTAACCGAAAGTGCTACAGGCCATCTGGAAGTGAACTTTTGCTTCAAAATTAGGGCTCCCGAGATATCCGATGTATAAGTTAGGGATTCCGATTATATATACGGTAGACCAATGGCCTTAGAACTATCTCTACTCCTACAACTTTAGTCTTTAGGATGAAAGAACACCTGGCTTATCCCAGTATGATTGAAAATCTTGATGATCCTGCTACAACTTTATTTATCCGGGATGGCGTGCTTTAAGTAGTAGGTTTTCCAGGCCATGCTTCAGTGTGCTTGTCGAGAGATTCCTGTAGATTACCAATAAATCTAAGGACTTGACAAAAAAAAAGATCGCTGGAGAATATCCGTATCTAGCATGAAAGCAGTCCTGTTGTGTGTGATATGTGATGCTTTTTCCCTATTGACCATACCCGAATACTGTGCCCAGTAACCTTCTCAAGTTCCAGCGCGAATCAGATTCTGGAACCAGCATGATGACAGGATTCCGCTTCGGGCTGTAACCAACCATATGTTTCCGATCTCGGCGGGAATAAAAACGGAATTATGCGCGCTCGGGAAACTAATGCGGTCCTATTAATCGCTTGGTTGAAGCTGTGGGGAAGGGGGGTTGGGCTGGGAATCCCATTGGATTTTAAAATGGAGGGGCTTAAAAGGTGCAGGACACCAGTACCGATATTCTTCGAGCACGATCAACGACGGGCGTTGGCCCGATTAATTCCTTGGATATATCTTCTTGATAATGTGAGGGGCTCTTCGTTCCTACGACAACCTCACTAAGTGATCCCAGCGCAGAATGAACCTGCCATATCACCAGTTCCATTTTGCTATAGATACGTTACAATCATGATGGGCTCTAAGTTAATTCTAACACAAAGGTACTTATAATCCTAATCTTATCTCTATTGATCCCCACTGTTCTATATATCGATACTAATTATGACTAAATGTTGCCAGAACCTCCAAAACCCAGAGCGACATTACTGGTAGCTACAGCGGCAACTCGGGTGACGGGAATAATTATGGCGATAGTGTGAATATAACCACAAACCATGGAGGAGTGCACTACTATGGGGCCATGGGTGAAAATGAGCCTAGCGGTATGCATTAACTAACCTTCCACCATCGCTATAGTATTTTGAAACCACGAGCTAACTTGTGTATAGAAGATACCCCAACGGGGCCATGCTGGATGGTCCCATACAGTCGGAATAGGCGCTTCGTGGGCCGGGAGGGTATTCTTAGGTCTCTAGAGGAACAGGCCTGTAAGAGCGGGTTTAACCGTATTGCCCTCCATGGATTAGGAGGTTCCGGGTAAGACAGACCCAAAACATCAGGACTCAAGTTCCCAAGCTCAAATGTGCGGTATGATATATCAGCAAAACCCAAATCGCGCTCGAGTATGCTTATCGATGCAAGGACACCCGCCACATATTCTGGGTGCACGCGAGCACTTTCTCCAAGTTCCGGGAGGGCTACATGCGAATCGCCCGGGAGGCGAAGATCCCTGTCCGGAGCGCGACCCCCGAAAAAAACCAAGAGGAAATACTCCAAGACGTGAAGTTTTGGCTCGAGGGTGCTGGCAGCAAGGATTGGATTCTTCTCTTAGATAACGCAGACAACATAGCCGATTTCGAGAGCAACGGCAGTGAAATATCAAAGTTCTTGCCACAAGGTGCGAAAGGAAGCATCATACTCACGACTAGGTCTCTAGCAGTGGCCGAACGTGAAGACTGCAACGTCATCGAAGTGGGTAAGGTTAGCGATGCTGAAGCGCGGGAGCTGTTTTCACGGCAATTAAAGGTCCCTGGGAATCTTCAAATAGGAGACGAGCAAGCCGTTGGGAATCTCATTGACTTCCTCAGTCACCTACCCTTGGCGATAACTGGCGCTGCGGCATTCATGTTGGAAACCAGTACCTCCCCGTCAGACTACTGGTCCCTCGTACAAGAGAGCGACAAGCAAGCAAAGAGACTCCTCTCATCTGAATTCCGCGTCCTGGCTCGGGAGGCGGACATGACAGGGAGCATACTCAGCACTTTTTTCATCACTTTTGATAGGATAAGCGTGCAGACACCTAATGCAGCCAACATCCTTAGATTGATTGCGTTCCTCGATAGGCAGAATATACCAAAGGACCTCATTGTGAAGTCCGGCTTGGAAGGTGTAACCGATTCACTGGATTTTCGGAGAGCGATAGGTACGCTTTTGGGCTTCTCGCTGGTGAGCGAAGAGCAGGACTGCGAAGTTTACGAGCTTCATCGTCTGGTGCAATTGTCCGTGCATGCTTATTTATCCCCTAAGGAGACGAGTGAGTGGAAGGGAAGAGCAGTGGAGGTAATCTCAGCACTGTATCCGGAATACGATCATGGGGTTCGGCATATGTGTGCTGTCTATCTGCCGCATGCACTTGCTGTGATGGAGGGTTCGACAGGTCCAACGGTGGACGAACTTCATTGCCGGGTGGCGTCCCATCTCTATAGCACAGGTTATTACGACGATGCAGAGACACATATCCGGCAGTGTATTGCTGGGGGGACAAGTAACGACCAGATCCCAGAGGGGACGCTCGGTTTGACTAGAATTTACGCTTACCTCAAGCATACCCTAAGTCTTCTAGTGGGGTTGCTCTCCAGCGTGTTCGGCTATATATGGCTCCTGCTCTCCCGCAGGCATAGTCAATACTATCGCCGATACTGGAGTAGATGCAGGCTTTTGACTCAGATATTAGAGTCTCAAGGAAGATACGCTGAGGCCGAGTCGTTGAGTCGCAGAGTGCTGAAAGGCACTGAGAAAGCCCTTGGGCCAGGGCACGCAGATACCCGAGCGAGTGGTAATAACCTCGCCGCAGTCCTGAACCAACTCGGAAATTACACTGAAGCTGAGAAGATGTTTCGGCGTGCACTTGAAGCTAAATCGGGGACAGTCGAACCGGAAGACCACGCGGGCCTTAATAATCTTGGCTCGGTTCTATGCCAACTTGGGAGGTATGGGGAAGCAGAGGAGATGCTCCGGCAGGCAATGGAAAGTAGAGAAAAGGCCCTGGGGCTAGAGCACCCCGATTCCCTGGCAACTGCGCATAATTTAGCATCGGCGTTGACAAACCTAGGCAAGTTCGAAGAAGCGGAGAATCTCTACCGCAAAATACAAGATGGCCAACGGGGGTCACTCCGACCAGAACACCCGGATACTCTAGCATGCATCAATAATCTCGCTACTGTCCTAGATAATCAGGGAAAGCGCCATGAAGCGGAGGCAGAGTACCGAAGAGCGCTACAAGGCTCCGAGAATACTCTCGGGCCAGAGCATCCAACCACTCTCACTATTGTCGAAAACCTTGCTTCTGTTCTCACTGAATTGGGCCAATATCAGGATGCAATGGACATGCTCTGGCGCGCACTGGAGAGTAGTAGGTCTCTGGGCCCCGAGCACCCGGTTTCAACCAGAGCCCTTCAGAACCTCGGATGGACCCTATACAAGCGAGGGTGGTATGACCAAGCAGAGCTAGTTCTCCGACGGGTATTAGACCTCCGGGAGAAAGTCCTTGGACCAGAGCACCCAGATACACTCGACACCCTCAGCGATCTCGCATCAGTTCTTCAAGAACTCGAAAATCACGAGGAGGCGAAAGAAATGTTCCAACGTGCGCTAGCACTTCGAGAGAAAACGCTCGGGCCAGAGCACCCCCATACCCTAGCTAGTGTTAACAATCTAGCCTGCCTGAACTCTCTCGTAGGTAACCACCAAGAAGCAAAAACGCTGAACCTCCGGGCCCTATCCGCTCGGCAAACCCACCTAGGACCAGACCATCCCGATACTCTAGTCAGCACTGCAAACCTCGCCAAATGCCTTTCCGATCTCGGCGAGCATGCGACTGCGGAACACTTGCACCGCCGCGCCCTCTCCATAAACACGGAACTGTTCGGCGAGGAACATCCGGGCACGTTAACACACATGAACAATCTCGGGGCAACGCTCCAGCGACTCAGGAGATTCTCTTCCGCGGAGGACATGAATCGGAGGGCACTTTCGGGAAGGGAGAAATTGCTTGGACCCGAACACCCGGAGACCCTAATTAGTTTGCAGAATCTTGCATATGTAGTGGGCGAGGTAGGGAGGCACGGGGATTCGGTAGGGATGCTAGCTAGGGCGCTCGGTGGGTGTGAGAGGAGCTTAGGGGTGGAGCACAGAGTTACCAAGTTGTGTAGGAGGAGGTTGGGTGAGGCATTAGTGAAGTTGTGCGAATGGGGTGATAGTGAGGGGATGAGGGCGGGAAAGGGGAAGGAGAAAGAGGGCACAAAAGAAGAAGTAGGTGGAGGAGAGTGTGCGGAGGTGACGGCGGCGGAGACAGATGTGGGAGAATGAAGGTTATATAGGAAGGAAGACTCATAGTCGATTTTCCAAATAGATCCAGAACGCTCAACGAACTTCACTACAAGGGTAGGGGGGAACAGGTCAGTAGATAGTAGATACCCAGTACTTGACACCCTAGTCTACTCTCGTCGAAGCTTTACTATCATAACTAGGTAAGCGCTAGACTTCTATAACACGCCTAAAAAGCACATCCATGGATTACTACCTTTGTAGCAGGCTAAGAACAAACAAATCCCCGCCAGCATGATCCTTTCCAGAACCCAGTAGCCCATAGCCCCTACACCTCGATTCCCCTCTCTCTCCCACAAAGTTTCCGTTGGGTCTAGAACGAGCGGTCGTTGGTAATCACTCGATCAGGATGTAAATACGTGTGAGATGAGAGCGAGAGAACAAGCTTGACTGTTTGCCCCATTATGGGCGTGTTCTAGATTCTCAAGTTCTTCCCTCGTATAGTACCGCTCCGGAAAGCCTGATCGGACTATCACATGTCCGGGCAGCCACTAATTCCCCACCTATGAGCAAGTGTTATCTCCCCCTCACCCGGAATCCGAACCGGAAAAGGGAGTCAGAATCAGAGAAAGCTCCGGTAATACTATACCCAATGCCGGACGGAGGGGTAAAAAAGTGGTGGAGCTGTTCAACTTGAGAAGGAACAAGTACTAGAGAAATCGGGAGGGGGCGAAATACGTACCAGTGCTTGGGCACTTGCGTAATATGGCCGACGGTGAAAGTAGAGGGAATGGATATATCTCAGCCCTTCTGACCCCTGGTGGTACCTCCCAGACCAAGCCTTCATTCTTTCCTGAAATGGGATTTGAGGGGGAGCAGATAGTCCTGCTGCGGTGCCGGAAATAGTATGAGTTAGAGTGGGCATCCAGGCTGTCCCTGTTCCAGCCGGATCCGTCTGGCGATTAATTGGGAAGAGTGGTGCATCACTGGTGCTTGTAGAAGAGTAGGGCTTGCTGTCCTTCCTCTCGTCTTGTGACCAGTGCGGGAACAAAGTTCTCCAGAGAACAGTGAGCGGTTATCCGCAGGGCCCGCTGGGAGCCACGAGCCACGGATAGCAGGTGGTGAAAACAGCCTTTTTTTTCTCCCCTCTTTTTTCCAAAAAAAAAAAAGTTACTCACGCAGTAAGTTAGCTGGGTATATCTATCTATGCCCCCTGAACTCCGAACAAGCAAGTGGTTTCCGGAAAATCTCCTACCTTCATCCCCTTCACATTTTTATTTTTTCCCAGGCGCAGTTAATCCACTCTGAACCAAGCACCACGCCGTATGACCCCCTCACACGATTAGAAAAATGTCACGACAGACATCGGTTTTCTTCACCAAAGCCGAGGGGGGGTACGGTAGCATACCTCCAATCATGAAAATCACTCGATTTACCAGCCCCCATAGATGTCATTTGGTAACCAGACAAAGGCCAAAACACACCAAAAATTTCAGGTTTTCGTGCTATTGTATTTCCACTTAACATCTAGAAACTCGACTTTGGAAAAAGATTTGTGTGGGTGCTATATAATAGCAAATTACTTCTCGAATCCCTTCCCATGCCGCCCCCACCTATGGTGGCCGGGCAATGATATATCCCGAAAACCAGAAATTTTGGTGTGTCTTGGCCTCTCTCTGGCTACCAAACCACCCCAATTAACCCGTTCTCGAAGCTACACTGAACCCATCACGCCATAAATTTATAATACCAGCGTCCCCGATGGCTCTGCCAGCTATGAAAACGCTTCAGAACAGAACGGAGATGCAGGAGTGACAGGTCGAGAGGGGTTTATATACAATATGGACTACGGTATATCAGACCAGTGTGATAGAATACCCAACCTATGTTTCATAATCGATAGACACCCACTTCTACTACATGTAATCTCCATGGCGAAAGGCAATCATCTACTCCCCAAGGGAGCTTCACAACCAGAGATAATGCCCCTCCCTCCTGGCAATGGCGCTCAGGTCAACAACTCACACTTTATCAAAAACCAAGCACTCGCAATGCAGCAACCGCACCAGCACAATACTATCCATATTGTTTCCCGCTCTTTTCGACAAAGTAATTCCTCACACCTCGTGATATACTCTGCGGTCCAAGATCGTATTTCTCCGCAGGATCCGCCGGGTAACAAATGAATGAAGCAAGCAAATAAACAAACAAAAACCAGCGCATCGCATCGCATGTCCTACCCACAATACCCCGTGAGAATATAGGTACTTCGCAATCCCGGCGTAGCTTTTCCACAGGGCGCTACGGCCAAAACCGTTATTATGGAAAGAAACCTATCTTAGTTGATCAATCGCTCTCCCCGGTCTTGCTTCGACACCCTCCCCACCCCGCCTTCTCCCTCAGCGGACAATACGCAATACCCCCGTTTATAATAAAAATAGCGCAAGCCGGACTACAGAAAGGTACCCACGATCTATATCCAACCGAAAAAGCCCAGCCAGCGCTGAAGACACATGCATACGCAGTCAAATCCCAGTTTTCCCAGGGAAGTACTTTGGAGGATGGATAAGACCTCTTTTTGCCTTTGGAGTTTCACTTGGTATGAACCTCCTCCTCTTCCGCCATCACTTAAGTTGCCCTTTTCCCCTATTTGCCCGTTTGTTAGTATGATAGCACAATCCGGAGAGATACAGTCTCCAGAAACACCCTGGCACGGAATCCCCTCTTCCCTCTCCCATCCCCGCTGCGCATATAATAATAATCAATTGCAGTTCACAGAATCTGGCGCATGAGTGTTAATCGTAACCAGCGGCTTTTCCTGTGTGCAACTTACTCTGGCTCCTGATAGCCGGTCGGTATATGTGTTGTAGTTTAAGGAGGCGTGAAGATAAGATTGGGGGTTGTGCCTTGGGTGATGGTGGGTGTTTTCAATGGCCGGGGGTGAGTAGTTACTAGGGGTGCCATGGTAGTGATAGTGGCAGTCATTATTAGTGATCAAGGAATTATGGCAATCGCGATACCCATCAGGCACAAGAACTTCACGTGTCGATGTCAACAAAAATGGTTGGATAGGTTGGGGCGCCTAGAATGCCCATCGTCATAGCCACTCACTCGCACACACATCACCTTGTCAACACCCCAATCCAAGAGCGGTAGCCTACCACCGGATCACGACCCCGATAAGCAACACCGTACCACACTGGGGCTCCCGCCCCCACAGAGCAGCAGCAACACCCACGACACAACACCCAACCCAGCACTTTACCACCCAGCAGGGATCAGAAACACAACCGTGCACCCCTCCCCCAACACATTCCCCCATTTACTTAGCCCCCCCGTACAGATGCATACCCTCATAATCGTTTATTCGCTTCGTAATGCAATAATGCCTATCTCCGAGCAAAAGTATAACTATAGTAATCGACCCAATCGCCATGCACTAATGCCTAGAGGTAAAAAAAACAACCCCCAACCAATCCAAAATAAAAAAGGGAAGATATTTTTCCGTTTCAACCCAACCCAAGAAATAGATAATGGGAAATGAAAAATAATGAGTTACAAGATTAATGAAAACACTGGACCCAAGCCCCTAGTGCCGAAGGGAGGGTGATGAAGCCATCGCAGAAATTACCAAACACCCGAGAAAGCAAGGCAGATGGGAATAGCCACAATTGAAGAGATGACAAAAAACCTAACACTAATCACGCAATCCACCTCCCCCGAACAAACCCCAGCTTACAGATTTGAAAGCTTGGCTGGCTGGCCGTTGACCTCCAGGGTGGGACTTGACGATCCGGAGTGATCACCGGCGGGATTGTACATCTTGGAGCGGATGTAGTTGTCGAGTTCCATGTCGTTGAGCCACTGCAAGGTTTTGTTCTTGTCAAGGTTCTCTTTCTGAGCGGCACGAATGACGGAGCGAGCGACGATGACAGAAATCGACCTGATTCGGTCAAGGTTGGGGTAGAGCCAGCCCTTCTCACGTTCCTCATCCGTGAGAGATTCGGCCAACCCGACAGCAGACGCATAGATCATCTCCTGGGTGACGTGCACAGCCTCGCACAAGACAGTACCAAGTCCGATGCCAGGGAAGACATACATGTTGTTTCCTGTAAACTAGTAAGTAACCAAACTTGTGAATTTCAACCGGTGAATTCCTACCTTGGCCGGGAGTATAGACCCTGCCGTCGGCTTCAAAATCTGGGAAGGGCGATCCAGAGGCAAAGATGACCTTGTTGTTGGTCCATTGCATTGCCTGCTCATAGGTGCACTCCGACTTGCTGGAAGGATTCGAGAGAGGGAAGATGATTGGCCTCTCGTTATAGCTTGCCATTTTGCGAATCACTGACTCTGCGAACGCTCCACCAATGGTAGAAAGCCCCATGAGAGCAGTGGGTTTGACATAGTCCACAACTTCTTCGAGAGACTTGAATTGTTGGCCATTGTTGTCATCCCGAGAGAAATATATTTTATGTTCTTGTAGAGTATCGCCACGGTCATTCGTCACCATTCCCTGGGGGACCGAGTCAGCATTTGTTCAATTTATGACACAGGGCACGACATACCTTTGAATCTACGAGCCAGAACATCTTTCTAGCGTCAGATTCCGTGATACCGCTCTTGATAAAGAGCTCGCAAATCTGCTTGGCAACACCAACAGCCGCGGAACCAGCACCGAAGAAAACCAGCTTCTGGTCCTTGAAGGGGATGCCAGTGCTCTTGAGGGCATTGATGGTACCTCCGAGTACAACGGCACCAGTTCCCTGAATGTCGTCATTGAAGCAAGTGTACGTATTGCGATATCGCTCCAGGGATGGGAAGGGGTTTTTGAAGTCCTCAAATTGGACAACAAGGCTGAGAGGATGTTAGTCTGATTCAATCCACGGGTGGGAAACAATGAGACGTACCCGGGCCATTTATCGTTAAGAGCAATCATCATCTCGTCAAGGAATTCCAACTGCTCTGCCTCGCTAACGCGGTGCATCTTGGCACCCAAATACAATGGATCTTTGAGATTGGCGGCATTCTCGGTTCCAACGTCGATAGTGATGGGAAGAGTGCGGTCAGGCTGAATACCAGCGCACCCAACATAAAGGGCAAGCTTTCCGACAGGGATACCCATCCCGTTGACCCCAAGGTCGCCAAGACCCAAAATACGTGAACCATCAGTGACAACAGCAATATCAACTTTCTCTGGGGTCCAGTTGTCAAGGATCCCACGGAGGTTGCCGCGGTCGGCATAGGACAGATACAGCCCTGCAAAGTGTCAGAAAGCAGCCAAGAAACTGTCCGGTGGCAACCCTAGCCCGAGCTCACCGGCAAGGACTAGTGCGGCAAGCTAGCGGGCGAAACCGGAGGTCGAGGGGAATAAAAATATGGGAAGCCAAGACTAACCTTCGGGCTGGGTGTAAATATGCGACCATTTTACACATGCTTCGCCGACTACCGGAGTGTACACAAGAGGAGTGATTTCCTGCATTCTCCGAAGGAGTTGTCAGCACTCGTGTCCTTTCCGGGAAAATCGACAATGCAGTCACTCCATGCAACAGTATTCCCGGTAATCCGGTGCCCAACAAAAAATCGGGTTCTCTTTTCCGGGACAGTCTACCCGGGGAAGAGGAGCAGGGGGAAATCAAAAAGAGAAACACTGACCCTCATGTTATCCATCAACAAGCGGTAGAAAAGGTTTACATTGGTATTGCGCAAGTTGGACAAATACATGTACTTGTCGATAGGATTTGACTTTTGAGCGATCTGTTCAAGACCTAATACGCAGACCACTGTCAGCACGGATAACGTAATCATGCAATACTCGGCAAAGTGGCGGGAGTTTGGAATATTTGAGCACAGGGGTGAAAGGCCACATTGAGGCTGAAATTCGAACCCCGGTAAAATAATACGAAGATTTCTCGCGTGATAATCGTAAAGCATTAGGGTAGGAAGGGGTGATAGCTTACATCGAGCTTTCTGGAGCTCATAGCTCTCGACATGAGGCGGGAGAAGGCCATGAACCTTAAGCTGGGCACGAAGATCCTCATTGTAAGAGGTGTCGAAATCGGTTGGAGAGTGCGAACGGGAGTGAGCGGCAGAGTGAACTGCGGAAGAAGCCTGGTGTTCCCCACTGTAACAAACACAATTGTTAGCGAGAAAGCTCTCAACCAATGATGCAATTGAACCGAGAACGGACACAAACGGAAGAGGATGGAAGATATACCTCTGACTAGGGGTACCAGATCTCAAGAAAGGAGTCATCATAGAAGCGGGGGCCATGTTTATAGATTGTTTAAAGTTAGTGTCCTGACCAAGGAAGTTCGTGTTCGCCCTTGCGAAATTGAGTGGAAGCTGGGAGTAAGAAGGTAAATTTGTAGAGTTGACTGCTGACGGTAATTGCGTGGAAGAAGACGAGCAAGATGAGAACTTGGCGGACGCTGAGGGTGAATAAGGCGAGGTTAAAGTGCTCGTAGTGTTTTGAGAAGTCTCGGTTTTAGGTTTGTGGTTATTGTGGTTAGAGCGTTGCTTACGTTGATGGAAGAGATTACGAGGGATGCTTAATCGAGTAGGGCAGAGGAGGGATCGTGGAAAAGGACGGGTGGACGACAGCATGACTATATATAAGAGAGAAGTAGTGTAAACGACGAATAATAAAATCAATAATGCCGCAGACGCCGGAGCAAATATTTTGGGGGGCGGAAAGGCAGGTGGAGGGGAAGGGGGGGGCAAGGAGATACCGGTAAGCCAACTTGTAACCAACGAGGGAAGAGAGCGAGGATACTTGGATACGGTACTCTGTAAGGAAAAAGGAAAAAAGAAAGCCCTTATTCTCTCTCTCCTTCCCCGTCCTCAGTCTGAGGAATGGGATGATAGCTGGTCCTTCCCAGTCGCTAACTATCCTCACGCAGGAAAAAATAAATGCGGACCTTTGTCTTCCCTGCCTGTGTTACCGGTATGTGTTGCCTATCGTTGCTGCTGCTGTTGTTGTTGTCTCTCACTCGTAACCCGCAACTCGGCACAAGCCAGGGCAGGACTGTATGTACCAGCACGAGTGCTCGTACAGTACCGTGCTGCAGCAACGAACCAGCAAAAAGTGGGATAGAGAGAGAGAAAAAGAAATCACAGGAGAATGAGAAAATATGCTGTGCAGGGCGCGTATGTGAGAGTGAGCAAGGCCTTCCGGACCCTTTGAAACTTGCTACAACTTCAGCTACGATACCTGCTTAGCTACCGATACAGTGGTTACTGATATGATCCACCCAGAACCAAGCGGAGAGAGGAAAATAAAGCAACACGAGGGCAATATGGTATTATCTGACCATGGCACGAGTGCTTTAGGCGCTGGAAAAGTGAAGGGAAGCCGTGTGATTGATTACTGGTAGCGGTTGGCATCTTGATACCGACCCTTGATCAAAAAGAAGGTCAAGGGATCCATGTTTTCTTTTTTTGGGAGGAGGAATGGCTTCTGGAAAGCAGACCTCGGGTTCTTTCGGAACATTTCAGGGTCTGCGTGTCCCGAGTTTTACAGGGTTGTCGAAAAGGTCAGAGGAGGAGGAAGATGGAGTTTTTGCTCACATCCCCAATTTCGGAACCCAAGAAGTGTTGAATTTCAAAGAGGTTCTGCACTATAACCCCTTACTCGTATTATATGATTGAATGGCCATTGTTTCCCCCCCCCTCTCATCCCAACACCCCACAGCATAGCGGGCGCGGACATTTCAAGCTCGCTGCCACTTGCCCTAGGCAAGAAGTGCTCGGGAACAGGGATGAATCTCTGCGCATCCGAGCTCCAATACAAAACACACCTACCCTGTTGTAGCTACATCTTTCCTGGGACAAGTGCCCATTTTTATGCATTTATGCATTGAAGATGTGGCTTCTTTTTCCCAACAAGCTTTTTTTTCTCTTTCAGAATATCAACCACCGGCAACATGTCGCAGGCACCATGCTCCCTTCGGCTCCCTCCACTTGGTGCTTGTGAGACAGCATCGACTGGGCCAACCGGAACTGGTCCAACTCAAAGCCTCCAGTGCCATACGGTATCCTGGAATGGTGAATTCATGCTTCAGTACTGCCGCGCGTAATAAAAAAGACAACTTTCAGGATCACGGTTTTGAGTCTTTTTTCTCTTTCTTTCCTCCAACTTCCGCCGCACAAACCATAAATTGATTAAAAAAAAATCCCTAAAAAGATCTTCCGTGTGGTACAATGTTACAGTAGAACAGAAGAGACGTGCACCCGAGCGTTTCATAACTGCTGCCTATCATCAGCATTGCCCCCAACTGCACAAATTCCTAGGATTCCCATTCAGTAAGCTAGATGCATAACTTACTCCCGAATGGGTCCGTGAGGGGATACCGGCTTACATGCTCCACCCTGCCCTATCACATAACCTATCCATCGGTATTTGGAATGGTTCACCACTGGACGCACAGCACTATAGTACTGTACGATATGCCCTCTCATCTCTTTCCTTCCTTCCCAATTGCAGCCCTTTTCCGAACATTTTGCTCTTTCTAGGGTGCATATATTGAGGCGGACTGGGCCCCACCCTGCTCTTCAGGAGACTTCATCTTCTTTAGGCTTACGCGGGTCTGTCGCGCACATCAAACCCCGGTGCCTGTAAGCTGGAGCTGTGCTGAGCGATGGCTCCAATTGCCACTCTACGAGTATACGGCCAATTCCTCACGAGCCGACAGGAGTTTTTTTTTCTTTTTCTTTTTTAGTTCCTTTCCCCCCTCAAAGTCTCAGTGAGGCTTTTTCCCACTCTTTGCTCTCTCTCATTCCATTGATTGCAGGCCTCCTTGCTGTCGTCATGTTATGATACTGTCAGAAATAGTTGGGGAAGAGAAAGAAAAAAAGTGTGAAAAAGTTACCCGTTGCATGGTTTCATGAACTATTAGGGTAGCACAAGATCGGGTTGGTTAGGAGGTCGGCCAAGGCCGAGGGGAAGTTGATCCGCTCCCTTTCGATCCGTCGTGCACCCCAGATTTTCGCTAAATTTGCAGCTTGAGGTAAAGAGCACACGACACTCAAAGACATCAAGCCTTTCCCCACGAATCTCCGGAACGTCACCTACGAATTGGTTAATGGGACAGGGTAAGCGATGAAATAATAATAAAAATAATAAAAAAGTAGCCCAAATCCCCCGGAGTGAGGGGGAGAATTGGTCCCCATCAAAGCCCGGGATGGCGAAGAAAAAAGGGCTTTTTCGCAGTGGCTTATTTATTTTGATGTTTTGCTTCTTTCCACAACACTATCAGCCCAAAAGACCTTCCGTCCCTGTGTGCTCATGTTTGCAGGCCGGCTTGAGGGCACCCCCTCCGACGGTGTGTCGGCACTTGCCTAATGTGCAAGTTGGTGAGAACGCCGGGATCATTCTACAATGTGCTATTCGTATCGTAACGTTTCCTGGTTCTGAGATGGGAAATACCGGGCCAAGCCTCCATCTCATGTACGAGGACGGAACTGTGGGAGATATAGATGGACCCGCAGTTGATTGCGTGAGACTCGTGAAGATTGCGTACCATTGGTGGGACTGAATTTAGGGGCTTCGAGAGGGTGTTTAAGGGATAGGAAGGGCACGAAGGAGGATCATCAGGAACCTTCATCTCCTTCTCTACTTCTGCCCGTCCCTTTCTACTCGTAATTTTCTGACGTTTGTAAACACGACTGCTATTGCATACGGGCAAAAAAACGACCAGAGCCTCAGGATTTTGGTGGCATGCAATAGCAGTCGTGTTTACAAACGTCAGAAAATTACGAGTACAAGCTTCCGTGAAATGGTGATAAACGAAGAAAAAATTTCCTTCTCTCTCTTCATCTCTTCGGATACTAACTTGATAGGATTGCTCCGTTTGCTGAAACAGAGCATCGCTTCCAACTTTCCATATCCCTCACAAGAACGCCCCAGAGAGCGGGGAACCTCCCACGACACTGCACTCATAAAGTATACAGTAATACCACGTTGGATATATATTATTCCGTTCCAGGAGCTCCGGGCGCTCTGGAGTAACGGTAGTCGCCTGTTGCCGATGAGCCGCGTTCCGAGTGGTGGAGCAATTTTGCCCTGATGTTTTAACTTGAGGCTCTGTCGACAGCTGGATTACCTAAGCTTGGGGGGTAAAGAGAGCACAATGACATTGAGTCGAAGTGGTATTTTAATTTTTAATTTTTACAGATTGGTGGTAATTATCGCTTGTCACCAGATGACCATCAACTACACGTACGCAAGAACCAACCGACGTCCGAATTTCTCCGACTTCAACTACCGTACTATATACCTAATCTGCTCATGGATACTCCCTAAGCTAGTATTTGACTTTTGGTAATAGGCCAAGCTCATTCCATCGGAGTGCTCCGCCAGGCAAACCCACAGCAATCCCCTTTCGTTTGTAAGCCCTATGGTTCATCTTCATGAGCTAGCCACCCGACAAGGTGGATCTCTTTGACGAGTACTGTACCGTAGCTGTTTGAACCACCGCCCCACGAAAAAGAAAGGAAAAGGCTGGCGCGTGGGGTTGTAATAGTATCCTGACCAAATCATGCGAGCATAGCACACAGTGTTTCCAATACTCCCGCAAGTGGCAAACGAGCATCACCCAACGACCCGAACCCAACTCTCCCTCATATAATTCTCTTCAATGGAGAGATTACGTACTGAAGCGACTGATCGATCTTCGGAACCATCTGACTCGGTGCTCAAACCCTAACCCCGGGCGGGGGTTGAGATAAGCTTAAGATGACAGCCCCGGCCCCCGGGGATGACGGGTGGCGGGGGCGGGGGAGATTTGCCGTCTCCAAAGTATGATACCGTAAACGAGATGTTGGGATACCCAAGGGCGTAAACCCGACGAAGGAGGTGAAACTTGCCTGGACTGTGCTCAGTGCGGCATAGCTTGAGCCCACTCTCTGCTGCGCATCAGTCTGCTTAAACGGTCGCATCATTATTTGTGCCTCGACCAGTCATTTCAAGCCGGGAGCCAGGGGGAAGGCAGATCTGCACGGGGAATGTTCTGCCCTATTAATAATAACTTCCACTCACGATGCTCCAGCCACTCTACTCCGAGCATTCCTTCACTAAGAGCCCTTCGCCCCGTTATGTAATTCTCTACCGTGTGGCGCAAGGGTTAGGTGGGTTAGGTTAGGCCCTATGTACCATAAAAAGACTTGAATGGTCGAGACTCGCTAGGACGTTAGATTTGCCTTTCTTGTATTTTTCCTTTTTACCCATCTTGACTAGGGGGCTAGGAGACGATGTGCTCGCCGGGTTTTTCTCCTCCTCAAGGGGAATTCTGGGTCGTCCTAGCTACCCTCATTCTCGGTTTTTCCGGTAAAGCATGGGTGACCTAGGAGCGGTTAGGGCTGATCCCATCAAGAAGAAACAGGACAACTTTTATATAGACTACACCGGGTATTACACTAATTACACTTTTCACCAACTTCTCGCCCGCATGTGCCCCGATTTATTCCGTCTCTCGCCAAGGCGTGTGAGATTCCATGATGTGGTGGTGGTCAAGGAAAATATGCAATCAAGGAGGCGATTCAACAGTAATCTGCTAGATCTCTGGTATGTAGCCGATCTAACCTGCAGAGGCACGGATTGTATCATATATATGATAACCCTCTGTTTACATACGGTGGAAATGCGGGGTCGGTAAGATCGGGCTAACTTAACTCTTTTACCTCGGTAGTCGTAATGGGTCTGTCTCCCCGGATTCTGTGGGACGGGGTACAGGGCTTGCGCCGAGGTTTTGGTGGGAGTGGTGGAGGGCTTGTGTGTCGGAGAATTGGGATAGGTGGTGAAACATGTGATGGAAATGGATGGATAGTCGGGGTGAATTATTTTGGTGGGAGTAGGAAGGTGCAGGCAGAGTATGTTAGGGTTCTAGCATCTCGAGAAGTTCGCCGGGAAGCACTCCCAGGTGGGAATAGGGTGATAAAGGCTTAAGTTTCGGTGGCTACTCCTCAACGGCAGTGCTTGGTATGTGGTTGTTGGATAGCAAATGGATGCCATGTCCCTGCTGTTCGATGTATGGTGGAAAGTATTAGCATGTGCCAGCTCAAAATTATCCGAAAAGTGTTGGAGTAGGGAATGTACTTTGCATTAGAGATATTTAGTCTTGGGGTGGATAACTTTTATACAACTTTTTCGAGTAGAAGGAGCTTGGTCTTCGTGTCGCCCTCCTCTGCATAGGAAACTGGTAGATTATTTCAAGACTTGGGGCTCGAAAAACGCTTTTTCAACCAGGGGCTGAATGCCCCCAATGCACGACTATTAGAAACGAAGAAAGTAGATAAGGAGGAGAGTAGGTTGGAATGCTCAATCACTAGCTATGAGGAGAGCCCCTGGACTCCTACCCAATGGAGTGAAAGGTTAACGCTAGCTTAGCTATGTGACTTTATTACGAATGTCCTTCGTCCACTTGTAGCATGCGAGGAGTTTTTAGGGCCATCCCATCACAAATTTCCAGAAAGTCTTCCGGGATCGCGTAAAATTTACGAGTGAGATGTGTATGATATAGGATTAAAATCGGTCAAGCTCTGGCACTTATTACCCCTCAGAGGGCATTTGCACTCTCCAGAAAACTCAGTCTGGTCACGTGAGGTCACTCGGTGGGCTTCACTCTCCCCACGGGTGGCCTAAGTGGTTGAATGCGCGTGTACCTAAAATGATGAATTTATTGTATGTTATACTTTTTCTATGCCTCTGGTATTTATCTCTCAAAATATAGGGGTGTGGGATGCCCCCCCGGGTGGACAATATGAGCATTCCCAGAAGGAAAAAGGAGTTGGGGCTTTATAGCAGGAACCGGCTGATGGATCTTCGGATTATCTTTGGGACTAATTGGAAAGGGGAACACCACATTATGTGTCGGGATTTGGAGGGAGAATTTCCTATTATACTTGGGTCTCGTCTTTTGTTTGAGGGACGGGATATCTGGGCTGGGGTTTTTGTGAAGGCTGAGGCAGACGGGAGGGTATGTATCAACCCGTCCCCCCCCCCCCCCCCCAGGCAATCACCCAAAATACCGTTATAAGAAAAACCCCTCGAGAAGAGGGTTGGAAGCTATAAGTAGCTGTAGCGGCCTTCCGAGCCATAACTGTCCGATTTGCATCCCTTGGGTGCTCCTGTGATTCCACTGGGCCCCTTAGGTCGAGTTCCTGCCTCTGTGCTCACGCTTAGCGGTGTCTAGGTTAGCCTCTATCTTCTAGATTCTCCCTTTATTCCTGTTTCCTGTTTCCTGTTTCCTGTTTCCTGTTTCCTGTTTTCTTTTTCCTTTTTCCCAATTTTTCTTTTCTTTTCTTTCTTAGATTTTCCTTTGTTCTTAGAACCTCTCTGGGAAGGCATTAGCATTCCGGCCTTTTCACTTCCTGTTGGGAACTTTAGTATGAGCATACACCGGTTCGGCGACTACGACAAGGCGATAAACTATTGAATTAATGTAGGGTGAAATCAGCTGTCAACCCTTAAATAGAATCGTATTTGTTCGTTCTGCCTTGCTTGCCTATACTCCTCCGCATCAACACACAACAGGTTATATATACAAACATCCAAGTCCAGCGAAGCCATCAGGATTTCATCCATTCCACTATTCATACCAGTTCTCATTCTCAAGCGCATAGTGTCATTCCTTCTCTCAACCATGCTGTACATTCCACCATTCCACAATGCCAGTAACCATTCCTACAATACCAATCATTCCTCATACCAGCAAGCGTGATATATTCCGACAACATAGGGTAATACCGCTTACTCGAGTGATAACTTATGCCTAATGCAGCCTGCCAATCCGGAACCTAAACAAAGCCAAATTACCTATCTTAAAAGGTAACTATATTCAGGGCGCGAAAATGGTTTATAGGCGTTTCATTGCCACCTTGTAGTCACAGCCCCAGAAGCCAAGCTATCATACTCAAGATTGCCACTGGGGTAATGTGTTGAAACGCGATGGTAGGGTCGGAGGTGAAATCCTTGTCAAAGCATGATCCAAATCCTCTGCTCCCTCCTGGGAAAGAGAAGGCCCCAAGCTCACATCTGAAAGAAGCCAGATACCCGACACCGAGCTCATGGGTGTATCTACTCCATCTTCTAGCCTTGCGATGTTTCTAGGGGATATGGTAAATACGTGATTGGCTTACTTGCTGGGACGGGGGTTCGCAATGAGGGCAATTACATGCATTCAAGAGAGCACGGTGCTCTGTGTGGTGGCAGGGATATAAAAACGCCTTTGTGTGGTACCAAGATTCCTGTTTCTCGCGGGGGATACTCTTGGTGGGGGAGGTATATATGGCTTGAGAGGTCCAAAACATGCCCTAGGGTGGGGAAAAGGGTCATATGTCACTGTGTGAAATTGTGATTTCAAGGATGGATATTGGGGGCCTGAAAGAGGAAAATTAAGGTTTCTGGCAGTTTCGGCCGTGATAATAGCTGAAGAAGGTGTTGTAATGAAGTCACGGGAAAAGAGGGGGGTAAAATATTTATGAATATAGTATGCGATTATTATCCATTGCTCCAGTTCCGGTATTATAGTGACATACCTAATTATGGCTTGTGTATTTGTGCTTAATAGTTTTGTGGCTAACGTTAATTGTCGCAAGGGGTAACTAAGTGACTTATGCAGTGGGTTATCTTCTTCTATATATTTAGTGAAAACTCAGGCTCCGATGACAAAAGCCTACTTTCTGAGCAACGAATGCATGGCTAGGAATACGGTGTGAGGCTCACATAACGTGTCTGTTATGTCTCTTACCAAAGATGCAACTTTTCAAAGCCCATTATGCAGCCCGCGGTGTCGAAAAAAACATAGGCGTTATTCTCCTTTATCTTCTCTTCGATACAGAGGTTCTTTCAGTTACATTGGCTGTAGATGCTGGGGGATTTAAAAATAATCGGATTCGTGGTGTCCGTTTTGGACAATCCGAAATACCGTAGTATGGTTCAACATGGGGCTACTGCTCAAGCGTAAAATATGCGGGTTCGTTCCCGGTTTCTGACATAAACAGTCCTCGAGGGGCTGTGTCACGGGCTTCTGATCTAGCGATTGGAATGTTGTCAGCAAGGCGCAAGGCTTTACCATCAACCCCACTTTTCCTTACTCTCAAGTGATTGCTTTAACAGACCCCAAGCGAATCAACACCTTGCTCGCGACACCATTCAAGGCGGCAAAAAATCGAAGGATGGCTCAAACTTTTAGCAATAACGATAATTCCATCATCATCTCAAATAGCTTTAACCTCAATATCCCCTATGATGAGTCTAAAATACTGGCGTGGTTGTCTCCGTTGGAACCGTGGGCACGGCATCGAGATATCGGAGCTCAGCGGGTGGACGATATTGGGGCCTGGTTGCTGGAAACACAGGAGTTCAGACGCTGGCATGATGGAAGTAGGGAGGATGGGTGTAATCATGCGACCTTATTCTGCCACGGCAATCCAGGAGTGGGAAAGAGCCATATCATGTAAGAGAGAGTACCTTATTGCTAGAAATCAAAGAATGGTATTGCTGATAGGCTGGGATGACAGTTCCCTAGTTATAGACAAGTTATGCGACGAGGCTGCGGAGGAAGATACTGCCGTTACCTGTTTTTACTTCGATTTTGCTGCGCGGAGTGAGCAATCACCAATAAATATGCTCGGTTCCCTATTGCGACAGCTTGTTGGCGGATTGGACGAAATTCCTGAAGCGGTAGTCCAGGGTTTTCGGAATCAGAAGAAGGTTATTGGGGGTAGAGGGCTACAAGTTGCAGGAATTTTGAAGATGTTCCAGACAATCACAACCACAAAGCGCACATTTATATGCGTCGATGCGCTTGACGAATGTGTGCCAGAGCACCGAGTGGTAATCCTTGAATCACTAGGGCAGATTGTGCAGGGGTCACGGAATACTCGCATATTTGTGACTGGAAGATCCCATGTCCGGAGTGAGGTCGAAAGGAAATTGGATGGCGCAATAGCTTTTGTGTTGATAGAGCCTACGAGACAAGGTATTGTTAAGTATCTGAGTGATAAGCTCAGGAACGACACTACCCCGGAGATAATGAGCAGCAGATTGAAGGCAAATATTATTGAGAGCATTCCCGAAATAGGGTGGGAAACGTATGTAGAATCAGGTGCAAGGGCGAAGTTGTGGGGAACTGAGCTAGGCTAAGGGCTAACATATTTGAATCTAGATTCCTACTAGCTTCTATTCATATTGAGGCAATCCTGCGGGAAACTAGTATCGCTCGGCGACGAAAAAGGCTCAAGTTGGTGGAAGATGGGGCAGAATTAGGGGACGCCTACGGTGCAACACTGGAGCGGATAAAGGCGCAGGATGGGGAAAAGAGAAGACTTGCGATTGCGGCTCTCACATGGATCTGCTACGCGGAACGGCCGTTACATGTGGATGAATTGCTCCACGCGCTGGCAGTAGAGATCGGTGTGAGGGATTTTGACGCCGAAAACGCTCCTTCGATAAGTACACTGCTTAGCTGCTGTCAAGGATTTATCACAGTGGATAAGGAAGCTTCGACTGTGCGGTTAATCCACTTTACCGTGCAAGAGTATCTCTGCGCTCATGCCGACCTCTTCTATAAACCTCACACAATAATCGCAGAATCATGCTTGACGTATCTGAATTCACAACATGTCAAGAACCTCTCATCTGACACTCTCCCGGACCATCAAGTCATGCCATTCCTGAAATATTCTTCGAGATATTGGGGAACACATGCCAATAGGGAACTCTCAGACCACACGAGGACCCTTGCGCTCGACCTCTTGGATCAGTACGAAGACCACGTATCCTCCTTATCACTTTTTGAGCAGGTGGTGGATTTGGAACATAGCGGATGCATTGATGCTTCCCCTCGCTTCTCTGGATTACATTGTGTGTCTTTCTTCGGGATTATTGAACTTGTGACTACATTGATGAATGCCAACGGTTGCGATATCAACCAACGAGATTGCATTGGCTCCACACCACTCTCCTGGGCAGCGCAGAGTGGGCATGAAAAGGTGGTCAAGCTACTGCTAGGAAGGGAAGGTGTCGGCCCTGATCGCACGGATAAGAATGATCTAACACCACTCGGATATGCTGCTTCCGAGGGACATGAAGGGGTTGTGAAGCTGCTACTTGACCGGAAAGATGTCGACCCTAATCGCCCGGATACGAATGATCTAACACCACTCGGGTGGGCTGCTGTCAAGGGACATGAAGGGGTTGTGAAGCGACTGCTTGGCCGGGAAGATGTCGACCCTAATCGTCCGGAAAAGAATGATCGGACACCACTCGGATGTGCTTCCTTCGAGGGACATGAAGAGGTTGTGAAGCTACTGCTTGGCCGGGAAGATGTCGACCCCGATCACCCGGATGAGAATGGTCTAACACCACTCGGACTGGCTGCTGCCGAGGGACATGAAGGGGTCGTGAAGCTACTACTTGATCGGGAAGATGTCGACCCTGACACGGCAGATAAGGGAGACAATACGCCACTCTCGTGGGCGGCTGGAAACGGGCACGAAGGGGTTGTGAAGCTACTGCTTGGCCGTGGAGATGTCGACCCCAATCGCTCAGATGAGGATGATCGAACGCCACTCGCGTGGGCTGCCCACGAGGGACATGAAGGGGTTGTGAAGCTATTACTTGACCTGGAAGATGTCGATCCTGATCGTCCGGATAAGAATGATCGAACACCACTCGGGTGGGCTGCTGTCAAGGGATATGGAGGGGTTGTTAAGCTACTGCTTGATCGGAAAGATGTCGATCCTGATCGTCCGGATAGGAATGATCGAACACCACTCGGATGTGCTGCTGTCAAGGGACATGAAGGGGTCGTGAGGCTATTGCTTGACCGGAACGATGCCGACCCTCATCGACCGGATGGGGATCATCGAACACCACTCGGATGTGCTGCCCTCGAGGGACATGAAGAGGTTGTGAAGCTACTTCTTGACCGGGAAGATGTAGACCCCAATCGTCCAGATGAGAAAGCGTAGACGCACAGTGGCCCCGCCATACGTGACACAATTACCACGCAGTGGGAGTCCCGGGTATCCAATTGGCTACGCTCAAATCTCGTGGAATTCCTCCTTTTCTAGCGTCCTCCTAGCCCAACATCCAGGAGCCTGATATAGGCCGTTTCGATTATCTCCACTTCTTCCTTAGTATGTCCGTTACGCCAACCCGGAGGCTCTCCCTGGCTATCATTGGTGGAAATCTCACTTATATGTTAGCTTATTCTCCTCTAAAACCTACTGATGTTGACGTTTATGAATGAAGGCTCACGAGTTTCTGTTCATTGTATTTGGCGTACAGCAGCTGGGGGACTATCTCATTTGTTTTATTATATACCTTGATCCGGTGGAATAGATCCCTAATTACACAATCCCCATTCCTCCTACTTTTTCTCCACCTTAATTTTATTTCCTCCTTGTTTTCCCTTGCTAGAGATAGGTGGATAAATAGAGAGATAGATATATTGCTAATAGACTGTTCTTTCCGATAGAAGGGGCCCAGCGTAGGTATCCCCCAAGCCAGTGTGAAAACAAAAGAATCGACTCCAAGCACTGTGGTTCCGAGACGCTACCACCTGCCCGAACTAGCACTCGGTTTGCTCATTAATACCCAAAAATACCAACCGCTCTAGATTTATCACCAAGATTCTATTATATATACAGTTAAGGTCTCCCATATCATGCTTTATCACTCCTGTATCACCCATCCCTCCCTTACCACAATTTTGTCAGATGATCCTATGATGATCTGATAAGCTAGTTCTAGTGTGAAATGCAGAACATACTCAAATGCTATTAACTCGTTAAATCACATTGTATGATATTACAATACTGTGCTGGCGCGGCCGGATTGGAGCTGGGCACTTGGTATGGACATTGCCACCTCAAGTGTGCTTCAATTCCATCGTACTAGCCCTCCCTAGAAATACGATTATTTAAACCTCCGAGCTCAATTTAATTGGTGGCACTGCTCCGAGACCAAATGAACCGCGGAAATACACGAATTAAGGTTACAAGCATAGAGGTATAATAGGAGACGAAGCAAGATGGCAGCATGAGTGGGGCCAAGGAAGGAAGGTAGCAGATAACTGATAGTGCGAAATAAAAGCCGGCGGAGGTCAGGGCAGGATTCAGACCAGAAAGGGAGGGGGGCAGCAACAAAAGATAGACAATACATGCGGTCGCTGTTTGCTGGTATTGCCGGAAAAAAAACTCAACCGAAAAACTCTCCCTTATTTCCTTGGCTATCCGACGGACTTGAGATTTATGATAAAATTGTGGTATGGGAGGGATGGGAAAAAACATGAAAATGGGTGGTATGGGAGACTTTTGCCGTTCTATATATCCTAGAAGTTCCTTATGAAAATTCATTACTCCGTTAGGCTGTTTCATTATCTCATGTTTAATTTCAACTGGGCCTATATATAATATCACAGCTCTCATTTCTTCAACGTCACAAAGCTCGGGTTTTCCTCACTGAGTTTGTCCCTGCTGGGTAGCGCTGTAGTATCCTACCAAAGGGGTTTGTGCTAAGCTTTTTGGTTTTGCTTGGTACAGCTGTGATGGCACGTTAATCCTTCATGGGGCATTAGTTTCCAGTTTTTATTTACCCATAGTTTGATAGATTCTTCCGTGGGTCGCGTTTCTGATCTCACTGGTTTATGGGATACAACGTCCCCTCTCTCTCGTGACCTAGGGAGGATGTTGCTATTTACCAATTCCCCCACCCAGGTCGTCTTGAATTAGCACTACCATCCCCCACCCACAACTTGAACACAGAATCTCTACCACTCTGCTATCGCTCCGTTCTACACCAGCCATATCGTCCGAGAATCGGGAGAAGCGTGCGTTCCGTCACGATAAGTAGCACCGTCCCTCAAAGGCTAGTGTTGCATTGCTGAGACTAAGGATCCCCGGGAGTTGGCGGTAGGGGTGAGTTATATGCTTGTGTTTTGTGTGTAGAGGGTAGTGCGTAGGAGGGGCGCACTAGTTTAGCAACCGTTAGCACCTGTGGGGAAGGAAGGGGAGGAGTAATAAATACTAATTCTCCCAACAAACCGCCCCATCGAGCCTACTTTCTGACCGGTAACCTTGGTTTTAGCAGCTTTCAAAGTCTCTGGAGGGCCAATGTCCGAAACTACTCTTTCCGTGCCTGTCTTATTCTCCCCCTCGGACACACAAACACAGCCCCGCAAAACAGCTTAGCACCGACCCTCTCCGCTACCCCAGCTACCAAAACCCCCTTGTATGCTTCGCTACGTGTTCCAAGAACTCGCTTGTGCCATCTCCAGGAGTACCGTAAACACCTAGTCCGTCGGGGTGGGATCGCCCAGGCCGACAGTCGTCCAGTACCTGTACTACTACTTTCCCCCCATATTAGTCCAAGAGCCTACCGCCGCTCCAGGGGTGCTTGTGGGGGTACCCACCTAGGAAGGCTTCCGGGAAGTGCCCGTGCTGGAAGAGGTTGCGGTTATTTTCTCGAGGTTCGAGAGGGTTTCCTCTAGGGCGCTGGAGGTGGCGTATTACACTACTGTTAACTTCCGAGAGGCATTGCGAGTTGTGAGCGAATTCCATGAAGTGTAGAGTGTATTGGTTAGGATTGGGTTAGGATTGTGATTTACGAAGTGGATTAGGGGTACAGATCGGCTGCCCCACACGTCCCCGTGGAACAATGTGTGGAGGAAAGTGGGGGCGAAAGATGAGGCTGGGAAGAGCAAGGGCCCCCATGCAGGTGCCAAGGTTCAGCACAACGAGTGAGAGGTTATGACAATCATGGAAAAAGGGTGAATCATCAAATATCACACAGAAATTCCATCTCCTTCCTAGGATCTTTGAGCCTACTCTGTGATAACCTCCGTAACTAGCTTTCCGACATTCTCTCCCTTCAACAATTTCACCATCCCTCGAGGTAACTCTTCGAACTTTGCCGCCCAGACGGTCTTTAAAGGGCGAATTTTGCCCTTCCTCACCCACTGGAACATTTGCTTCTGCGCTTCCGGGAATCTATCCTTAAATTCGGTGATAGTGAAACCCTCCACCCGAGCTTTCATAAATATCTAGACACCATCATCGCCATCAGAAATCACCTACCTAGAAGCGCAAAAAAAAAAGGGGGGGGGAACCAACAATATTCATCCACGCTTTGGAACTAACAATCATCTCCTCCCCACCAGAATCATACCGGAAGATAGCTCCACAGGCAACAACCCTTCCATTCCTTGCGATCCTTCGAAGACTCAACTCCAGCGCTTCGCCTCCCGTATTATCAAAGTAGATATCGACATACTCTGGGGTCGCCTCCTCAAACTCACTACGGAAGTTGGGACTCTTGTAATTCAGCGCGATATCAGCACCGCACTTTTCCTTAACAATGTTACACTGCTCCTCGCTGTCAGCGATTCCAATCACCCTTTTGACGCCAAGGATGTTCTTCGCGATCTGCGTCACTATGGAGCCGGTTGCTGCAGCTGCAGCGGACACTACGATGGTTTTGTCAGCCGAGGTGGCGGCCCCGACGCTTAGCAGGCCGAAGTATGCGGCTAGCGCTGTGTCGCCCATAGCCAGGAAGTCCGCGGGGTTGGTCTTTGGTGGGATCTTCACCAATTGCCAGTCGTGAGATGAATCTATGTCGACAAGGACGTACTCAGTCCAACCGAAGGCCCCACGGACTAGGTCTCCCTTTCTATACTCCGGGCGGGAACTCTCGATTACTTCTCCGATTGCGGTTGCGCTCATCAAATCCCCCTCTTTTACGGGGTCGGTGTATAGCCGGTCTGGGCTCGTGTCATTAATCCAAGTGCGCTGCGCCGGGTCGTTCGAGAACCAGAGGGTCTTCAGGAGGATCTTGCCTGCGGATTTGTGGGGGTCATAGGATGTTGATGGGATATTGGCGGTTGAGGTGGAAGGGTAGATTGGACTTTCAATGAGTTTGAAGGCACTGGAGATTGAGAGGGAGGTTTGGGGGTATTGGTGGAGGATCCATTGGCGGGTTACTGAGGGGGTTGTGGGGTTTGTTAGGGTAGATTCGTCGAGCACTACCATGTTAGGCGGGGGTTTTCTCGTTTTGGTATTACGGGAGATTTGTATCGTTTCACAGGATAGGAGCTCGTCGTTGTGGTTTTATATATCCAATGTTCAGTGGTGGTGGTGGTTTCTCGCTTAGATGTGTGATATGTTATGACGCGATGTCTGCGCAGAAGGGTGAGATGATAATTTGGTCATTGTGAAATCGTCTTTGTGGGAAACCATTATCCGGCAGTCCCTACCCATGACAACTAATTTATTGTTTTTTCCCTTGATAACTGGAAAGAGGTGAAAGGATTTAATTGATCCCCACGAAATGAGTAATAGTATCCCCGTAGCAGAGGAGATGGGAGCCTTATGGCCTCCACTCAGGCTCCATTACTATGATACTATGCTCAACACAGCCGTTCCATCGCTGGCGGCGGCCCAAGCACCTACCATTATAATGAAAGCCACTCTTCCTTCAAGATTACTTAACATTCAAGATTCTGTCCAGTAGTGTATTCATCTCGGAATAAACCCTCTAATATTAGTGACCACCCCCGCCTCTAAAACAGCAAGTACTACGAATTGAAACGAAGCACTGGCCTTCCCCACAGCATGAGATTCTTGGAGCAGTAAGGCACGGCTGTACATCTCCATCCCGTTGTCCGCCTTATTTTCGTAGCAGATTGGTAAAGTCCAGGTGTCCAACCTCACTTCTGATCTCAGATTATAATATCATACTAGCGGTGGGAAGTATAATCCACCAAGCTAAAGAAAGCAGGAGAGGATAGAGTGAAGCGCATAAACCTCCTCCATTGCAAAAAAAAAGTGATCAAATGGAATCAATCCATTTAAAGCGATGCCCTACAACACCATCAGTACTCGATGTCTACTTAGCAGGGGAACTCGTCCTTTATTCATACCCCCTGAAATGCCCCGAATTCGTTACCACTTGTGAGAAAGAAAGACTCCTTCTAGTGACCATGAGGGCCCTCGGGAATCCCGGGTACTGCCACACCGGAAGTATAGCATATTAGTGGACTGGCGGCTCCTCCTAAGGATCTTTAGAATACTTTCCCTTGAACTAACGGTCATTCGTAGCGGGAAGGGAGATTTGTGGGCCCAAAGGAGTATGGAGCAAGATCGTTGAAGCAGAGGTTCTACCATTGCAAACCCTTCTGGACCCTCTTCTGTCACTGCCCCCATCTTAATATTTTCTCCGACATTTTTTGAAGCCCCCTCCCCCCATCCTCCCTCTCTTCCAGTTTCCAGCGACCTATCCTAATCCCCAGGAGGAAACCCCCCCTGGGTAGGCGCAACGTATTGGGAAGTTAAATGGTCGCTCCTACGGGTATCTTATTGACTAATCGTTCTTACATATAATCGCCAGACACCAAAACATCCTTACAGACTCCATACGCCGGCAAGCAAAGCAAAAGGCCAGCCTCTTAACATCCCGCAATAGATGAATGGAAGAAAGATGGGAAAGGAAATATATAGAGAAATCTCATGATGCTAGAAAACAACGCGCTCGATGTATATATATGCACCAGCCCCCGATCACGAAACCCCAGAAGAGAGAAAAAAGATGAAAAAGAGAAGGGTTGAAATCCACCACTACCACTATCAACAAAACCCCCTTGCTTTACTCATCAATTATATCATCCCTACCCGCTGCAACCCCCGCACAAATCCTCATAGCGGCGAACCTCTCCTCGACCCCTCTCCTCCAGCTCTCCACCCTCGCACCTGAACTCATCCCACCTCCACGTTCTCCAGCCCCGGTATGACTTCGGCTATAGCCCCCTTTCTCAACTTTCCCTGCTTTTCTCCCACTTCTCACGATCCCATCAAGAACCTCGGCCCTCCTCTCCTTCTCGCTCACGCTTCCTCTTACACTCTCCGGTAAGTTTCCATAAACCGGCTCACTCCTCCTCCCACTCCCGCTACCCAGGGTCAACCCACAAGCCAACTGTTCGGCCAGCAAATCCCCCTCCTTCGCCTCCTGTCCTTTCTCATCAACAGCATCAATATACCGCTGCGCTGCTTCGATACTGTCGAAGCGCTTGGGAACCGTGGTAGTGGAGGTCAAGTTTATTGTGAGGAGGGATTTGTGGACGTTTATGGGGTGGCGATACATGTACTGGACGGAGGGAGGGAGGGGCTCATTACTTTCCTCTAAGTTAGCTTGAGGGAGGAAGAATCCAGAGTGGGGAGTTACCTGAGGAGATGAACACCACGTTGCGGGCCTGAAGGGACTGCGTAGACCGCCGGTGTAGAGGAGGGGGTTGGACGACGGACGCGGAATTTGTTTTCGTAAGGTCTTGGTGCCATCGTTTTATTGTTTGGTGCGACGAGGTAGCTTGTGGTGCAAGGGAGGGGAAGAGGGGAGGTGGGGTTTTGAGGAGGGGTGAAAACGTGGAATAACCTGCATACTGAGCAGGTGGGTGAATGGATCGATTGGTGGGGTGGGTTGGTGGGTTGGTGTTTGGGTCGGGCGTGTGACGTGGAATCGCTGGGCACCCTTGTTGCCAAGACCGGATTAACGTAGGACCGGAGAAGAGAGCCGTCACCGAAAGTCACTCGTCTGAAGAGTGGAGGCGCTTCTCGGTATGGGCTCCAACGGGAGCCAAATAGCTCAGTGTACAACTTTTCAGAAGGCCTTCTTCGAGGCTGTCCGAGTGGTAACTTCACCACTATTATGTATCCTTGCACGGCGGCCCATATTATTAGTGTCACGCTCATGCAATCTCGCTTGTGGATCTCCAAACTATTCCTCCCTATCAATGTTGTTACAACTTGGCAATTCCAGGAGAGCAAACACAATGGAGCCTAGTGAACTACGGAGAACCATTGATATCACCACTGAACTTGGACATTACGACAGTCTCCAAAAGTGGTTTTGGCTAATATATGATTCTCATGCCGGCCTAGGAGCTCTGTAGCAAGCGATTTCACGTGATCAGGCAGTTCCTTTTTCGCACAGGCTGCCCAATGTAGAGAAGTAGTGGTGTATTTGAGGAATGATACGTCTCTTGGGCGGGTAAGTGGATGGGGAGGGGGCTCCTTGACTCGTTGCGAATTCAGGTGTGTCGGGCACATTTGCACGACTATTGAATGAGCCATAAGGAAAAGGTGGAGATGGGTGGAAAATGCTCTTGGAGGGTATGATGGATCGATCACCCAGTCGAAACTTCTTTGTTCACCGTGGTAAGTCCCAGACAGAGACCTAGTAACTTAGTTGTTTCTCGTACTTTAGGATTGCCTAGATATTAAGAGAAACTAGAAGAAATTTCTATTGGCGTCGATCACAGATCGGCAAACAATCAGTGACGGATTTCAGAGTCTCCTCGCTCCTATATACGCTTCCGATATCACTTCAGAATGCCCTTCGTAGTATCTTCCTTGAACCCGGTGCTGTGTCCCTTTTCTATCTCGCCTCCCGATATAAAACGGTATCGCGCTCTACAGGCCCCATCGGTAGACCCCGGCTCTTTCATCAAGTTGCCTTTCAACCTCATCCTTGATATCGGGCCTTCCGGCTGTGGATACCCGCGATTTTAGTGGCTTCTGTAGAATCCAGGCTAGGGAATCAAGAACCTCGACCAGATGTTCCGGGACACATTCATCAAGAGTGGCTGTGCATCTAGATGTGCGCTGTGTGGGTGAGGCGATCGGAACGCCCCCACAAGTCCTAAAACCATTAGTCCTCGGTCATCAATGGCCTTTCTCTGCTCTCGGTATTCCTGGACTATCTCTTCCGGGATTGCTTCCAATCCATTCATAAGCTGCTGGAGCAAGGAGCCCAGCATATCTATCCGGGACTAACGTATTATACCTAGTTATGGGTCACCCCCTAGTAATGGGTCACTATTTTCACTTCGTCAAAAGCAACAAAACTTACAACAACTCACTCACTATATATCTGGAGAAGCTGATATTTGAATAGTTCAATGTCTTGCACCTGGTAATAATCAGCATAAAAAACTATCAGCACAATAAAATAAACTGCACTCTTAAAACACACAAGCGATAATTGATGATTGAATTACTATTTGTTAGTTAATCAGTACTTGGAATAGATTTCTAGTTAATCTTTCCATATAGCAAGTATTAGGA